>ERZ773035.84-NODE-84-length-79104-cov-14.354919_pt1 | contig 79104 bp, 76 predicted proteins | sample MGYA00511487_ERZ773035 | MGnify/ENA primary metagenome ERZ773035 (study PRJEB29015, sample SAMEA2737985) | human oral metagenome | biome: human oral; feature: human-associated habitat; material: dental | place: China | collected 2024 ... | reverse complement strand
GCAGATAGTAGTCGTTCATCATATGGCGCGCCTGGTTGATCGAACGATCCACGATTGCAAGGCGTGCCGTATTGATCGGCGCGTTTCCGTCCTCCATCGAGATGGAGCAGGGCATGCCGCCGAGCACGTAGTGCGGATGGGGATTCTTGCCGCCGAATACGACGTGCGGCACAACGAGATCCTTCTGCTTGTCGAGCATCTCGAGGTAGTGCGAGACCGCCATAAGGTGCACCTCGGGCGGCAGCATCTGATAGTCCGGATGATCCCACCACTGCGCGGAGAAGATGCCGAGCTGGCCGCTCTCCACGATCTTTTTCACCTTTGCCTGGATCGCCGCGTAGTAGTCGGGGTTGGAGACGGGCACATCGTGCGGATACGCCTCCGTATCGAGCCCTGCGGGTCCGCGGAAGGGCAGACGGTAGGTGCTGAGCACCGTGTTCTGCAGCGCTGCCGTTGCAGCGGGATCCGCCTTCAGCGCCTCGAGCGGGCTGACCCAGTCGAGCGCATGCAAATGATAGAAATGGATGATGTGGTCCTGATGTCCGAGACACGCCGCAATGATGTTGCGGATGTAATGCGCATTCTTCGGGATCGTGATGCCGAACGCATCCTCCACGGCGCGCAGGCAGCCGAGCGCATGGGAGGATGTGCACACGCCGCAGATACGCTGAATATATGCCCACGCATCGCGCGGGTCACGATCGTTCATGACGAGCTCGAGACCGCGCCAGGCCGTTCCGGAGGAGATGGCATCCTCGACCTTGCCCGTCGCCTCATCGACCTGAATTTCAACGCGCAGATGTCCCTCAATGCGGGTGATCGGGTCTACAACAACGTGTTTCATTCATGCACCTGCTTTCCCTCTTTTTCCAGCTGCTTCTCATGCTGACGCTTCTGCACAAGGCTCGCTCCCGCATGCGCCGCAACACCGACCGCGGTCGCCACGGCAAGCCCCGCACCGACCATATCGACGTCGATGCCGTTGTACTCGGGCAGGCGCTTCGAGAACGGCGCCTGATCCCAGAAGTTCGCATTGCTGCAGCCGATGCACGGCGCCCCCGACTGGATCGGATAGGACATGCCCTGATACCAGCGCAGGTTGCCGCATGAGTTGTAGGTCTCGGGTCCGCGGCAGCCGAGATGGTAGAGGCACCAGCCGGCCTTTGCCCCCGCATCGTCGAAGCGGTCGGCAAACATGCCCGCATCGAAGAACGGGCGGCGGTAGCAGGTGTCGTGGATGCGGTTGCCGTAGAACTGGCGCGGACGTCCCTCGCCGTCGAGCGGGGGCAGTGTGCCAAAGAGCGCGACATGCATCACTGTGCCCGTCATGACCTCCGGGATGGGCGGGCAACCCGGTACATTGATGAGCGGCTTGCTCCCGATGAACCCTGCAATCCCCTTGGATTCCGTCGGGTTCGGTCGCGCCGCCTGTATGCCGCCGGAGACAGCACAGGTGCCGTAGGCAATGACCGCCTTTGCTCCTGCGGCGACGTGCTTTAACGTCTCGGCGAAAGGTTTGCCGCCCGACATACATGTATAGACGTGTTCCCCGGATGCCACGGCACCCTCGACCGCGAGAATGTACTCGCCATAGTATTTTTTCACCGTCGCCTCAAGATGCTCCTCAAACGGCTCTCCACAGCCCGCACTGAGGACATGGCTGTACTCAAGTGCAATACTGTTCAGCACAAGATCCGAAGCGAGCGGCGCCCCCGAGCGGATGAACGACTCATCACAGCCCGTACATTCATGCCCATGCAGCCAGATGACGACCGGCAAAGGCTTTGCCTCCGCCGCCTCGACCACCTTCGTCAGCATGTCCGTACTGAGCCCCATCAGCGATGTCAGCGTGACACAGCCCTTTAGAAAGCTGCGCCGGCTCATCCCCTTCGCAAGATAGGCCTCCCATAAACTCTCCCTCTTGTCCACACTCATGCCTCCTCACATCATACACAACCCAACAGGCATTATCCATAGCTCCGCCACGTATAGACACTGTGATATGCCTGCTGCTGCTCTGTTGTTGGGGTATATGCAGGGAATCCACAGCATTTAGAAAAGAGCCTCTCTCGATACAGAAAGGGCCGTGCAGCTCTGCACAGCCCCTGTGCGTGCAATGCCCATTCTGCATCCTCTGCTCAGGCGCGGCATCATCGGCAACGGCTCTGATGGAGCCTTTATACTTTTGCACGGAACTATGTTTCATCTTGCATTAAGCATAACAGCACAGCAAAAAACTGTCAATATCTAGGGGGAATATCATTGACTTTTGGGAAGGGTTCTCAACTTTCGCGCCGCCTTTTTCACTGCATCGCGTTCTTTCTCCACCATGGTCTTCGGCTGTATCTCTGTGATGCTGCCGGCGCGGCTGCTCTCCGTGAGTACGCCCCCCTCCCTGTCATAGACAATGATGTCATAGGTACGCACATGATTTTGCGAGAGATCCATGACGCGCTTTTGAAGCGTATACCCGAGGTTTTCATATGCTTCATCGTGCATGGAGTCAGCGAATTGGCTCCTGCCAACCTCATTGTAGAGGATGAGCTGCCAGTAGGCAATCGTACCGTCTGCCCCGCGCACCATACGGCTGCGGTCAAAGAACCATCCGTGCCGTATATCCCCCTCGATAAAGACCCAATCCCCCTCTTTCAAAGTGACAGGCAAAAGTGCGGGCGGTGCAGCGGGCGGCTCCTCTGCATCCTCTGCCGCCGCAGCAGGAGAATCCTCCGAGGCGACACCGCGCTCCATATGCGGCGCCGCCTCGGCCTCGGCGGCCGCAGCACCCGCATCCTCCCCGCCGATCTCCTCCATCTCCTCGGCGAGTGCAGCATCCTGCGCAGATTCTTTCGCGGCAGCCTGCGCCGGAGTTTTATCCGTTTGATCCTTTTTGTGTCCCCGCGCAGCGTCTTCCTGCACGGGGCGCGTCTTGCGCGCCGCAGCAGCTTTCCCGTGCCGCGATTCCACCGCACGGTCCCCCTGCGCAATCACCTCGGTGCTCATATCCGTATCATGATGCGGCGCCGCCTGTCCAAGACTGGGGACGAGCAGGGCGCCTGCGGTGAGCAGACCGATGATAGCATTCATATCTATGTTCCTTTCCAAAATAAAAGCAGGTGCTATAGCAAATATCGAAAAGCAATATGCCGCAGAACGCAATGCAGATTCTAAACGACCAAAGCACTGCAAAAACGATGTCCCGCAGCATTTTTCCGAAAGCTACACCGCAGCCTAAAGATAGAGTGCAGGGTTCACGGGGTGTCCGCCAAGGCGCACCTCATAGTGCAGATGCGGCCCTGTCGAAAAGCCCGTCGAGCCGACATAGGCAATGATCTGTCCGCGCCGCACACGCTGTCCTGCGGTGACGACAACAGAGGAGGCATGTGCATAACGCGTCGCAATGCCCTCCCCATGGTCAATATCGACCATATTGCCGTAGCCTCCGCTGTTCCATCCTGCCGCAGTCACGACCCCGTCAGCCGTTGCAACGATGGGGGTCCCCGTCTCTGCGGCGATGTCGATTCCCTGATGAAACTCCGTGCCACCAAACCGCAGACCATAGGGGGAGCTGATAACGCCCTGCGTCGGCCAGAGAGAGGGCACCGTCTGTGGAGCGCCGTCCATAAAGAGAAGCCCTGCGTATGTACGCTCCGCTTCCTTTGAGAGGGCCTCCAGCGAAGCGCGGCGGGTGGCTGCGCCTGCGGTAATCCCATCGAGTGCCTCACGCACCTGTGCGACTGAGATCTCATGCGGGGCGCCACCCGTGCTCTCCCCGTTCTCCGGCACAGGGGTGTCTGCCGCCGTCCCCTGCGCACCAAGTGCATTGCGCAGTCCATCCTCGGCCGTGCGCAGACGCATCAGCTCCTGTTGGAGGGCTGACGCCTTTTTCGCGACCTGAAGAATCTGCTCCTGCTGCAATCGGTTCACCTCGCGCAGCTGCGCCGCCTCCACTTCGTGTACGTGCAGCATGGTGCCGGCACGCAGGGCAAACCCTGCGGCAAAGAGGGCAGCTAGAATCAACGCCCCCACGCTGCCGATGAGCACATACAGCGCACTCCTTGACAGCACAATGCTGCGTGTTCGCGCATGGGCATGATCGATGAACTGAACTGTGTATTGTGGTTTTTGTGCTTCGTCCAAAATAGGCTCCTATTCTGCGCCCTTTGCCGCATGGCTATAGACGCCTGCAATTTCCCTCCCTTTATCCTATCCCGATAAAATGAAAACCTGCTGAGAGCAGCAGGTTTTAGGCACTCGTGCAGAGCATACGGGACGCAGAAATTACTTACTGGATGGGGAGCTTTTGCCCCATCGCGTCATTCAGCACCTGCTCCTCCTCCTCCGTGAGCGGGTACTCTGACAGCCCACTCTTGATGGGTTTCACATAGCTGCGTGAAGCATCCCGTGCAAAGATACTGGAAAACACCATGCCGTTGTTGCTGGCATCGAGCATAGCGACAGCATAGCTCAGATCACCGCCCATATCCTCAAAGGCGCGGAACCGCAGCACAGACGTACGCACCATCGTCCGCCGCAAAAACTTGCGGATGAGCTTGTTCTCCTCGATGATCCGGTGGTTCGCCTTGCCGACGACCTCCACCTCCTTGATATGCTGGAGCAGCATCCCCTCTAAATCCGGGTGCTTTGACCCGCGCATGAGGGCGCGGTAGCGTGTCTCCATTCCGCTGAGACGAATGAGTACATAGAGCAGAATAATCATCAATATGAGAATCAGTATCATGGAGGCAAACAGCAGACTGGCTGAGTGTGCAGCGGTATAGTTCACGAGATTTTGCAGATACATTCCCTTTTTTTCTCCCCTTCATCGGTTCTGTGGCACGGCGCAAAGGCGCTCTGTATTGTTATGATGGCTCTTTGGCGGCGGCGATATGGGATTCATCTTGAATCGAGCACCGGCCGCAGCATATGGAAAAAACACCTTTTCCTTTATACCGTAAGCGTGTGCGCAGTCTCCTGCGTGCGGTACGCCCCATCCGCCGCAGGGTCTGCTGCGGTAAGGAGCGCAAGCAGGCGCTCTAGGTCGTCTGCCGAAAAATAGCTGATCTCAAGTTTTCCTTTCCCCTGCGTACGTCCCTGCCGGATGCACACCTTCGTCCCGAGACTCTGTGTGAGGCGCTCCTCTGCGCTGCGCAGGAAAATATCGGGGCGCACCCGCTCCTTGCCCGCCGACACTCTGTCGATGGCATGTGGATCCTTCAGCAAGCGACGTACCAGTGCTTCTACCGCACGCGCGGAGAGCTCGCGCTCCTGGATATGCTCTGCTGCCTCGCTTTGCAGCAGGTGGGACGGCAGTGCGAGCAGGGGACGCGCCTGCCCGACCGTGAGCACACCGCTGGCGAGCAGATCCTGTACCTCAGGAGCTAGGCGCAAAAGGCGCACCATATTCGCGATGTAGGAACGGCTGCGTGCAACGCGCTGTGCGAGCTGTTCCTGCGAAAGCCCAAACTCCTCCAACAGACGCTCATACGCCCTTGCCTCCTCCATGGGGCCAAGATCCTCACGCTGCAAATTCTCGATGAGTGCCATCTCTGCAAGTTCGGCATCGCTCGCCGTGCGGAAAATCACGGGAACTGCCGTAAGACACGCGAGCTTTGCCGCGCGCAGACGCCGCTCGCCTGCAATCAGCTCATAGCGCCCCGTACCGAGGTCACGTACGACGAGCGGCTGAAGGATGCCATAGCGTGCAATGGAATCGCGCAGCTCCTCAAGCGCTCCTTCGTCAAATTCGCGACGCGGCTGAAAGCGGTTGGGGTCTATGGCATCGACGGGAACCTCAACCGGGGCGGCACGCACGGATGCCGCTGCCGGCGCAGCCTTTTCCCCCGTCGGCAGCGCTGCACTCCCAAGGCCAAAGGCGCCAAGACCACGGCCAAGACCTCCCGTTTTACCCTTCTTCACGCTGCATAACCTCCCCTGCGAGTGCCCGATACGCCGCCGCCCCACGTGATGCACTGTCATAGGCGGTGATGGGCTGACCGAATGACGGCGCCTCCGAAAGGCGCACATTGCGCGGGATGAGCGTCTCATAGAGCGCCTCTGCAAAGACCCGCCGCACTTCCTCGACCACCTGCGCCGCGATGCGTGTCCGTCCATCGTACATCGTCATCACAACCCCCTGCACGCGCAGTGCAGGATTTGCCCCCGCACGCACAAGCTCCACTGTCTGCATAAGCTGTGCCACACCTTCGAGTGCATAGAACTCGCATTGAATGGGGATGAGCACCGCATCGGCGGCTGTGAGGGCATTGATGGTCAAAAAGCCGAGTGAGGGCGGACAGTCGATGAGGATATAGTCGTAGCGTCCGCGCGCATCGCGCAGCGCATCCCGCAGACGTGCCTCACTGCGCTCTGCCCCCGCCAGTTCCACCTCTGCGCCCGCCAGCTCCACATGGGCGGGCAGGATGTCCACCCCATATGCATCATGCACAATCGCCGCATCCATGGGGCGGTCTTCGATCAGTATCTCATAGGTCGTCGCGCCCAGTGAATTTTTATCCAAACCAAGGCCGCTCGTCGCATTCCCCTGTGGGTCGATGTCGATGAGCAGCACGCGGCGCCCCGCGGCGGCAATGGCAGCCGAAAGATTGACCGCTGTCGTCGTCTTGCCGACACCGCCCTTTTGACTTGCAACTGCGATGATATGTGCCACGTGCTGCTCCTTTCTGTTCCGATGTGTGACCTGTAGTGAACGTTTCCTTTATTATGAGGTGAACAAGCACCGCATAGCGAATATTTCTCTTTATCGCAATGTTTGACAAAGCGCCATGTGATCCGTATTTCCTTAGAACAGCACCTTCGCCAGGTGCAGGTACTCCGGATCGAGTTTCTTTTTGTTGTTGACCGCATCGTAGAGGTTCACCGAAACGACATGTCCCTTGCTGTACCCAAAGACCACACCCGAAAGCCCCGAGATGAGGGCAAGCGCCGCACGCTCCCCGAGCTGGCTCGCACGTACGCGGTCGATGACCGTCGGCGATCCGCCGCGCTGGATGTGACCGAGGACGGAGACGCGCGTTTCAAGATCCGTATGTGCCGCGATGTAGTCACAGACCTCCTGCCCCTTGATCGCGCCCTCAGCAACAACAATGAGGATATAGCGCTTGCCCTTTTCATAGGCATTCGTCAAATCATCGGTAATCGCCTTGAGATCGAACGGCTCCTCCGGGACGATGATGTACTCCGCGCCGCCCGAAATCCCAGAGACGAGCGCAAGCCACCCGCAGTTGCGTCCCATGACCTCAAGGACGATGACGCGCCGATGCGCAGACGCCGTATCACGCAGCTTGTTGATGGCGTCGATGATGGTGTTCGAGGCTGTATCGCAGCCTATGGTATAGTCCATCCCCCAGACATCGTTGTCAATCGTGCCCGGCAGTCCGACAATGGGAAACCCATATTCCTCGGAGAGGAGCTGCGCCCCACGCAGTGACCCATCTCCGCCAATGACGCACAGTCCCTCGATACCGCATTTGACGAGATTGTCATACCCCTGTCGGCGTCCCTCGGGCTGTTTCCAGCGCTCACTGCGTGCAGTCCCGAGGAAAGTACCGCCGCGCTGAATGATGTCCCCGACATCCTTTGATTTGAGCTCTCTTATATCCTCCTCTAAAAGGCCATGATACCCATCGTTGATGCCCCATACCTGTACGCCCTCATAAAGCGCTGTCCGCGCAACCGCACGCGCCGCTGCATTCATCCCAGGGCTGTCGCCGCCGCTCGTCATGATTGCAATGCTCTTTAGCATGACCATCCCCCCTGCCAATACGCGTATTCGTTTCCGAGAGACACAGCACCATGCCATGCCTCCTCAGTTCTCCTCATCATAACACAAATAACAAAAAAAATCCCCTCTTTTTTTAAGAGGAGCTGCGATAAAAATGCGATTTTGTTTCACGTGAAACAATTTTGGCTCTGCTTTAAGGCTCCTGCGCCCGTGTGAGATCTGCGAACTTCGTATATTCCTTGTGGAAAAAGAGGCGGATCGTATCGGTCGCGCCGTTGCGGTGCTTTGCGATACTCAGCTCTGTAATGTTCGCATTCTCCGTATCTTGATTGTAGTAATCCTCGCGGTAGAGGAACATAACGATGTCCGCGTCCTGCTCGATGGAGCCGGACTCACGCAAATCCGAGAGCATGGGGCGCTTGTCCGAGCGGCCCTCTGTCGCACGCGAGAGCTGGGAGAGCACGAGGATGGGGACTTGCAGTTCACGTGCGAGAATCTTCAGCGAACGCGTCATCTCCGCAACAGCGAGCGTGCGGTTCTCTGCACGTCCGGGCGATTGAAGGAGCTGCAAATAGTCAATCGCGATGAGGTCAAGTCCATGCTCTGCCTTAAGCCGACGGGCACGCGTCCGAATGTCGAGCACCGTCGTACTGCTCGTATCATCGAAAAAAAGATTGGTCTTCATGATGCGGTCGGCAACGTCAATCAGCCGCGGCCAGTCCTTCTCATCGTCAAGCTCCCCGCGTGCGAGCTTTGTCGCCTCGATGTACCCCTCCGCACAAAAGATACGGTGCATGAGCTGCTCGCGCGGCATCTCAAGCGAAAAGAACGCCACCGTCCCCCCTTGGAGGGCAACATGCGTTGCAACGTTGAGGACAAAGGCCGTCTTTCCCATCGCAGGACGCGCAGCCACGATGATGAGGTCGGATTTTTGCAGTCCCCGCGTGATGTTGTCGAGGGTCTTTAGCCCCGTCGAAAGCCCTGTCACGCCCCCCTTTGCCTTGGCAAGCTCGCTCACGCGGTCCACTGCATCGAATACAACATCCTTTGCAGGTACGAATGTCCCCGTGGACTGCCCGCCCGCAATGGCGAGAATCTTACGCTCGGCATCATCGAGCTGCTCTGCAATATCATCGCTCGCCTCATAGGCAGCGCTTGCAATCTCCGTACTCGCGTCGATGAGTGCACGCAGCGTTGCCTTCTCACGAACGATTTTGGCATAGTAGTGCAGATTGGCAATGCTCGGAACCGCATTCGTCAGATTGGAAAGGAAGGAGATGCCGCCCACCTGTTCGAGCAGGCCTCCTTTTTTGAGTGCCTCCGTCACGGTCACAATGTCCACAGGCTCCCCCGTACGCGCGAGGTCATGCATGACCGAAAAGACCGCACGGTGCGCCTGCCGATAAAAATCCTCCGCGTGCAGCATTTCAAGTGCCTGCGAAACAGCCTCGGGCTTTAGCATCATCGCACCGAGCACAGACAGCTCCGCCTCGATGCTCTGCGGCGGGGTACGCCCTTCGGACATGGGAAACTCCTTTCTAAGACACTCCTAAATACATAAAAAACTCGACGCTCTGCAATATTTGCGTTGTGAGCGTACCGCAGGGTATGGGAATACAAAAGCTAGGAATCATGGGCGGCAGGGTGTGCTCTCCATGTTTCATCTGCAAAAAGAACAGCAAATGCCTCCTCTGCGGTGCGCAGCCGATGGATGTCAAGGCCGAGATGCGCCTCAGGGATATCCTTCTCGTTCTCCCATGGAATGATGAGTGTTGCAATGCCCGCCTGACGTGCGCCATATGCTTTTTCAAAGACGCCACCCACAGGACGCATCTCCCCTTGGAGAGAGATCTCTCCCGTGACGGCCACATTCTGTCGGATCGGGGCGCCCGTGATGGCGCTGACAATCGCAGCGAGAATGGCAGTCCCTGCGCTCGGTCCGTCGATATTGCCGCCGCCAATGACATTCACGTGGATGTCATAGTCATGAATGTCGCGCCCTGTGAGCTGACGCATAACGGAGGCGGCGTTAAACACCGAGTCCTTTGCCATGGAGCCTGCCGTCTCATTGAACCGCACAGTTCCCTTTCCCGCCTCCGCCGCAGGAAATGCCACGGCCTCAATCTCAATGATCGAGCCGAGGAACCCCGCAACACCGAGGCCAAAGACACGTCCGACGGCGGGGCTGTCCGACGCCTTCTTTCGTCCAAAGGGATGGAGGCGGCTCACCCGTGCAACCTCGTAAATATCCTCCTTCGTCACCGTGAGGGGCGGCGTGAGGATGGTTTCACGTGAAACGGTTTCTGCAAACGCTGCCGGCTCGCTGTGCTCCGTATCAGTAAGATCATGGGGTGCTGCGGCATCCGCATCGGGCGCCTCGGCCTTATGCAGACCACAGTAATCGCGCAGGGGATCCTCTGCGGGCGGCGCCCATGCGCCATCACAGGCATCTGCCATCTCTTTCCCGTAGATTTGTGACGGCGGCGATAGTTCTTCCCCAGCGGTGGGATTCTCAAGATTTGTTTCACGTGAAACCGTCTCGGCAAATGCCGCCGGTTCACCATGCTCTGCACTGTGTGCCGCATCCAATGTCCCCGACTCTGCTTTCTCGCTCGGCGCAGTCTCCGACAGGGAGATCTGGGCAGCGTCTCCGCGTGTTTCACGTGAAACATCCTCGGCCATCCGCGATAGGGTCGCCTCATCGAGCCGACTGAGCGCCAAGCTATACGCATCCGCGAGAATATTGATCGCCTTGCGTCCCTCGATGGTATATTCGCTGATGAGTTCGGCCGCCCCCGGCGCGAGCGTTACGTTAAGACGCTTTGCCGCGTTTTCGACAATCATCAAAATGTGGGCAGGGGTCAGCGGCTCAAAGTAGATCTCAGCACAGCGTGAACGCAATGCCGGATTGATATGGTCTGCCTCACGCGTCGTTGCACCAATCAGTACAAAGTCTGCGGGCGCCCCTTCATCAAAGAGTTTTCGAATGTAGGGCGGCACGCGCTTGTCGTCAGGGTCGTAATAGGCCGACTCAAAGTAGGCACGTTTATCTTCAAGCACCTTCAGTAGTTTATTTTGCAGCATCTCATCCATTTCGCCAATCTCGTCAATGAAGAGGATGCCGCCGTGCGCCTCTGTCACAAGGCCGGGCTTTGGCTCCGGCACACCACTGTCTGCCAGACTTTTTTGTGCGCCCTGATAGATGGGGTCATGCACCGAGCCGAGGAGGGGATTCGTCATATCGCGCGGATCCCAGCGCAGTGTCGTCCCATCCGTCTCGACAAAGGGCGCATCCGCACCAAAGGGCGAGATGGCGCGTTTTTTTGCCGCCTCCAGCACAAGGCGCGCCGCCGTCGTCTTGCCAACGCCCGGAGGGCCGTAGAGCAAAAGGTGCTGTGGATAGGGCGAGGAGAGTTTTGCCATGAGTGAGCGCACGGCACGCTCCTGCCCCACAATCTCAGAAAATGCCTGTGGGCGCAGCAGCTCCATCACCGAGCGCGTGAGGTGTACGTGCTCAAGCGCCTCCAAATCCTCGCGCTTTTTCTTATCATGTGGAGACTCGGTACCGGGGCTTTCCTCGGAGATCACCTGCCGGCGAATATCCTCCACATAGTCCTCATGCTCCTTTTCGAGCTTTTCATTCACTTTGCGTTCAATACGGTCCTCGAGGCTGCGCCGTGCGAGGATGGTCGCCATCTGCTCGGTCATGCGGCTAAGGATTTCGGGAATCTGTGCCGCAGACGGCGGCGGTGCAAGGAGCGGATCCTCCTCAAGAATACGCATGAGTGCAAGGACGCGCTCGCGCCGATCCTCAGAACGCATGAGGCTCATCGCATTCATCTTGCCCGCTTGGATGACGAGGCGCTCTGTCCCCATCGTATCTGCGAGCATACGAAAGAGCGCGGCAATCTCTGCATCAATCGCGGCCTCTTTGGAGGGTGCTGCCGCCCGATCATCCTTGCCGCCATGAAAGAGATCCTTAAAAAAAGACATAGGTTCCTTTCTCTTACCTCTACGCCAAAACAAAAAGACAGCGCCGCACTACTCTTTGCGCACGTGAATCTGAATCGTCGTCGTGATCTGCGGGTGCACCTTCACAACAGCCTCATAGAGGCCCTCACCCGTCACCTCACCCTGTATCGAGATCTTGCGCCGATCAATGTCGATGTTCTTCTTTTTGAGTGCCTCGGCGACATCTTTGCCCGTGACCGCGCCAAAGAGGCGCCCGTTTTCCCCAATGCGCACGGGAATCTCCACCGTGACTTTTTCGAGCTGGGCTGCCATGAGGCGTGCCTCATCCTCTGCCATGGCGTCCCGACGCGCCTTCGCACCCGCCTGCGCCTTTGCCACGTTCATATTCTCACTGCTCGCGGGCAGTGCAAGCTTTTTCGGCAGGAGGAAGTTGCGCCCGTAGCCGTCCGCAACCTCTACAATCTCGCCCTTTTTCCCAATGTTTTTAATGTCCGTCTGCAATATGACTTTCATGCTGGTCACTCTCCTCGATATAGGCTCTTGCCCGTTCAATCACACGCGCCCGCACAGATGCGAGCGGTATATCCTTCACTTGGGCGCCGGCCACATTCGCATGTCCGCCGCCGCCAAAATCCTCCATAATCACCTGTACATTCATATCACCCGACGAGCGGGCGCTGATGCCGACGGTATCGTGCGCCATCTGGAACACATAGATGCTCATGCGCACGCCGTCCACGCGCAGCATCCCGTCGGCGGCCTGTGCCGCGATGATCTGCCCGTTTGGCAAGTACTCCGGGATGCTGCCGACGATGAGCCCGCCGGGGAAAAACTCCGCCGCCGCCTTCGCCCGTGCAAGCGCCACGGTCGTCTCATAGTCGCTTTGAAAGAGGCTGCGCACGAGGACGGGATCGGCGCCCGCACGGCGCAGATAGGCGGCTGCATCGAACGTACGCACGCCCGCGCCCACGTTGAAATTCTTCGTATCGACAACAATCCCCGCATAAAGCGCCGTCGCATCATACTTCGTGAGACGCACATTGTCGCTGAAGTACATGAGCAGCTCCGTCACCAGCTCACTCGCCGAGCTGGAGGAGGTTTCAATGTAGACGATCAGAGGATTCTTGACGAACTGCTCACTGCGGCGGTGATGGTCGATGACGACGACCTTCGGCACATCATCGAGAAGCGACGGCTCCGCGAGGATATGCGGGATATGTGCATCCACCACCACGAGGAGCGCGGAGAGTGAGGAGACACCTGAGACATCGCCCGCCCGGACAAAGAGGCCCTCATAAAGCTCCTCCTTGCTGAGCACATCTTCAAAGCGGTCGATGCCCTCATTCATATCGCTGAGCACGATATGCACGGATTTCCCGAGCGCACGCGCCATGCAGGCAACACCAAGCGCCGCACCGAAGCAGTCATAGTCCTCGTTGTGGTGCCCCATGACATACACTGTATCTGCGCCCTCCATGAGGTCGCGCAGGGCATGGGCCACCACGCGCGCCTTCACACGCGTATGCTTTTCGACCGCCTTTGCCTTACCGCCGAAGAACTGTGTCTTGCCACTTATATCGAGCGCCACCTGGTCGCCGCCGCGCCCAAGCGCAAGGTCGAGCTTTTCCTCTGCCTCCTCGCCAAGTTCTTTCAGCGTCTGCTCTGCTGCAATGGAAAGACCGATGGAGAGCGTCACGGGCATCCCCTTTGTATTGACGATCTTCCTCACCTGGTCAAGGATGTCAAATTTTTCTGCAATCGCATGATCCAGTGCAGTGCGGTCCAGCAGTGCCACGAACTCACCGTCCGAGATGCTGCGCATAAAGCCACCCAGTCCGTTCATCCACGCATCGAGGCGCTCGCGCACCGCGAGCAGCAGCTGTGAGCGTTCCGCCTCGCTCTGTCCCTGCATGATTTCATCGTAGTTGTCAAGCTGGATGTAAAGGAGTGCCGTCCGGCTTTCGTGAAAGCGGCGGCGCAGATCCGCAAACGCCGACTCATCCTCCACATAAAAGGCCATGAGCGGCTCCACCTGCGGCGGCGTCGGTACGGGACGGTGATAGACACGATACGAACGTCCCCCATGGGTAAAATGGTACTCGCCCTCCGTGGCCCAGACGGACTCTATGAGCAGCTCCTCCCAGAAATCAGCAACCGCGGTCCCCTGCTCCGGCGGCGCCGTGCCGAGGTACAGTCCGAGCTGGCGGTTACACCATTCCAGATGCCCATCTCGGCTCACCACGAGAATCGCCTGCGGGAGCTGGTCCACAGCATACGTCATCACATCGTTGACATTGTGGATGATGCCCATACAGTATCTGTCAAAACGGCGCTCCCGATCACGGCAGCGCTCCCATGCGAACAGAGCAAGCAGCACCCATAGGACGAGTGCCGCTGCCCCCACATAGATATTATAACCCAGTGTCACAAGTGCAAGTGCAAGTATAACGATGAGATGAACCGTCAGATCCATCCACGCGGATAAATTCCGCGGCATAACATTCCCCCCTTACGCCCACGACGGCAAACGTTTTACAAAGTTTTTTATCAGTGCTTCCCTTAAGAATTCTTCTTTTCCAATATCTTCTTTCGATAGTCAAAGACAATATCGAAAAGCCCCGTCCACGAAACCACCTGCGCGAGAAACGTACTCAGCGCAATAAACACGTAGAGCATCACGCGCAGGAGCGGCGCCACGCGAAAGCGCTTCATCAGGAACTGCAGGAACGAAAGCCCCTGCATCAGCCCCGCGAAAAATGCAATCAAATACCCGTTGAGCGCCGCCTGATACAGCAGCGTAAAATCGCGCGTTGCCCCCCAGTAAAGACCGATGAGCGAAAAGGCGAACAGATAGGCAAACGCCATTGGCAGCCGCCACGCAGTAAACGGCGGAAAGGACGGGAACGGCATACCGAGCCGCCGCAGCACAATGCGCAGCACCATCAGCGAAAGAAACGCCTCGATGAGGGCGCTCACGATAAAAAAGGACGGCAGCAGCAAAACGAAGGCACTGAGCACGCCCTTTGCAGCCGTGCGTGTTTCACTGATCTGTTCCTCACTCATGCCAAGGGACTGATAGAGCGCGAGTGTCTCATCCATGGCCTGCTCCGCCATCTGAAGATCCATCCCCATCGGATTCATCCCAAAGAGGAAAAAGACCAGCGCTGCCGCAGCGAGTTTGCCGAGCAGCGAGGCCGCCGCCCCGCCAAGGAGCGCATGCACCGCCCCCCGCCCACGCCGCAGCATCATGCCGAGCAAAATCCCCGTCGGTGCGAACGAAATCACAAAGAGCGCCCCCGTCATTGCCGGGGAAAAGAGCATCATGAGAAGAAGTGAGGCCACCGCAGCGAGAACGCCCCAACGCCCCCCCACGCGCACGCAAATCAGTGCGATAAAGACCGGCCACAGCATCCCGAGTGCCATCGTCAGCATCGGCAGATAGCTCACCGCGAGCGCATAGATGACAGCCGCCGCCGTCATAACCCCGGCTGTCGCCGCAGGTCTTGCACCTTGCTCATTCATTCTGTATCCTTTCGGCGGCATCCGCCGCACAACTCTATCGAGCGCATATGTTGTTTCATTATAGCAGATTTTAACCTATCTGTCACGATTTGGCGGTGCGCCAAGATCCGGACAAGCGGAGAATCCGTGGTGGTCACACCATTACTTTTGTGAAAGAACCAAAAATACACCCCAAAGAAAGGGCTTTTGTGCTGCACAGCGAATAGATATACAAAACACTTTGCACGAGGAGGGATTCCTATGTCCATTTTAGCAGCGTTTGTCGTGCCGCACCCCCCGCTCATCCTGCCGGAGATCGGCAAGGGAGAGGAGCAAAAAATCCAGCTCACGGTAAATGCCTATGAGCGTGCGATGTCCGCGGCGGCAGATCTGCAGCCCGATACCGTCATCATCTCCAGTCCCCATACCGTAATGTATGCAGACTACTTCCACATCGCCCCCGGAGATGCGGCAGTGGGGGACTTTGCGCAGTTCGGCGCACCCGATGTGATTGTCAGTGCAGCATATGATGCCGAGTTCACCAAGGCGCTCGAACGGGAGGCACTGGCAGCGGGGATTGCCGCAGGCCCTCATGGCGGGCGCGGCGCCGCACTCGATCACGGTGTCATGGTGCCGCTGCGCTTTTTACAGGCATACACAGAGCGCTTTCGCCTGGTGCGCGTTGGCCTGTCGGGGCTGACACCGCTCGCACACTACCAGTTCGGCATGTGCATCGCACGCGTTGCGGAAAAACTCGGGCGCAAGGCGGTCTACATCGCCAGCGGCGACCTCTCACACAAGCTCACACCCGACGGCCCCTATGGCTTTGCCCCCGAAGGGCCGCGCTTTGACAAAGCCTGCATGAAATATCTTGAGGAGGGCGACTTTGTAAAACTCCTGCAAATGGATCCCGCCCTCTCTAAAGCCGCCAGCGAGTGCGGTCTGCGCTCCTTCTGGATCATGGCGGGGGCGCTTGACGGGCAGGCGGTAAAAAGCAAAAAACTCTCCTATCAAGGTACATTCGGGGTTGGCTATGGGCTGGTTTCCTTTAAGGTCATGCGGGAAGACCCAAAGCGCAAACTGGTAGAGCGCTATGAAGCCGCCCGCAAACGCGCCATCGACGCCATCCGCGCCAGCGAGGACGCCTATGTATATCTGGCACGAAAGAGCATCGAGCAATTTATCCGAACAGGAGAGCGTATGCCGCTTCCCGAGGATCTGCCGCCCGAGATGGAGGGGCGTGCGGGCGTCTTTGTTTCGCTCAAGGTAAACGACGAACTGCGCGGCTGCATCGGCACCTTTGAGCCAACAGCAAAGAACATCGCGGCAGAAATCCGCAAAAATGCCCTCTCCGCCGCCCTCCACGACCCGCGCTTTTCCCCCGTCACAGAGCGCGAACTGGATGACATCATATACAGCGTCGATGTCCTGAGCGAGCCAGAACTCATCAACGATCCGGCGCAACTCGATGCAAAAACCTACGGCGTCATCGTCGAGTCACGCGGCCGCCGGGGACTGCTCCTGCCGGATCTCGCAGGTGTGGACACCGTGGACGAACAGATCAAAATCGCACGCCGCAAAGGCGGCATCCCGGAGGACGCCCCCATATCCATCTGGCGCTTTACCGTAGAGCGCCACCACTGACCCCATGCAAGGCATCATAGACGCCCCCACGATCAAAGCGGCGGGTAACAGACAGGAGCACAAAAATCCACGTACAGGAGGTGCAGACGGGCGTATTTCCTGTACCCTCTGCCCGCACCACTGCCGTCTGCGCGTCGGTGAAACAGGACGCTGCCGTGCGCGGGCGCATATCGACGGGGCAATACAGTCTCTAAATTATGGCCGCTTCACCGCCATTGCGCTCGACCCCATCGAAAAAAAGCCGCTCTCTCACTTTCACCCGGGCAGCTTCATCCTCTCCGTCGGCAGCTTTGGCTGCAACCTCGCCTGTCCCTTTTGCCAAAACGCCTCCATCGCCATGGCAGACGCATGCACGAGGACAGAGGATATTGCGCCCACGCGCCTTGCCGCGCTCGCAAAGGAACTTTCCTGCCGCCCGCCCGGCAACATCGGCATCGCCTTTACCTACAACGAGCCTCTGCTCAGCATTGACTACATCCTCGATACGGCGCCCCTTATGCACGCGGCGGGGCTAAAGGTCGTCCTCGTCACAAACGGCACAATCTGCCAAGAGCCACGTGCGCGTCTCCTACCACATATCGACGCCATGAACATCGACCTCAAGGGCTGGCAGGAAGCTTTCTACCGCCGCCTCGGCGGGGATTTGAAGACCGTCAAAAAGACCATCGCACATGCCGTATCGTGCGGCGTCCACGTCGAAGTGACGACCCTCATCATTCCAGGACAAAACGACAGTGCCGCAGACATGGATGCCGAGGCGCGTTGGCTCGCCTCCCTCTCCCCCGACATCCCGCTCCACATCAGCCGCTATTTCCCATGCCACAACGAAACGGCGCCGCCGACCCCCGTTGCAAGTATCGACCGTCTCACCGCCATCGCTCGCAGGCATCTCAAATACGTCCATCGCGGGAATTGCTAAGTCACATGGACCAAACGCTGAAAACATTTGAACACAAATCGCCCCCCTCTATGCAGTGAGTGCATAAAGGGGGGCGATTTGACAGCAATCTTAAAAACCTCACATGCAGAATGCTCACGCACGCACCTTTTGGAGATAGTCCTTTGTCTCTGCCACAACGACACTCGTGAGCGCCAGCAGTGCGATGAGGTTTGGAATCGCCATCAGCCCGTTGACAATATCTGCAAGAATCCAAATCGCCTCCAGTTTCAAAAACGCACCGCACGCAATCAGCAGGATAAAGACAATACGGTACGGCAGAACGCCGCGCGTACCCGCAAGATAGATCACAGCGCGTTCGCCGTAGTAGTTCCACCCGAGGATCGTCGTAAAGGCAAAGAGCGCGAGCGATACCGTCAGCAGCACCCCGCCCACAGAGCCGTACACCCCTGTAAACGCCGCGCCCGTCATGGCAGCCCCTGCCGCTTCTCCCTGCCATGCCCCCGTGAGCACCAGCACCAACCCCGTCATCGAGCAGATGATAATGGTATCAATGAACGTCCCCGTCATGGAGATCAGCCCCTGCTCCGCCGGCTCCTTCGTCTTTGCCGCCGCTGCCGCAATCGGCGCAGAGCCAAGTCCCGATTCATTGGAAAAGACCCCGCGCGCAATACCGTTTTGCATCGCCATCATCACCGTCGCTCCTGTAAAGCCGCCCGCAGCCGCCGCTCCCGTAAACGCACTGTCCAAGATGAGGGAAAGCGCCGCCGGAACCTCCCCTGCATGCACGAAAATCACGCCCGCAGAAATAACCACATAAAGCACCGCCATAAACGGAATGATGCGCGAGGCGACCTCTGCGATGCTGCGCAGGCCCCCAATCGTAATCGCTGCGATGAGCAGCGTCAGCAGGAGATCTGTCCCAATGCGTGGAATACCGAATGAGAGTTCCACAGAATCCACAATCGCATTCACCTGAGGAAACGTTCCAATGCCAAAGAATGCGACCAGCACCGTCGCTGCCGCAAAAAAGCCCGCGAGCGGACGGTATCGCTCCCCCATGCCGCGCCGGATATAGTACATCGGGCCGCCTGCAATCTCACCGTGCGCATCCGTCGTGCGGTACTTCACCGCAAGCAGCCCCTCTGCGTACTTCGTCGCCATCCCAAAAAACGCCGCCATCCACATCCAAAAAATCGCGCCCGGCCCACCGACCTTGACTGCCGTCGCCACACCGACAATATTGCCCGTGCCAATCGTTGCGGCAAGCGCCACGCAGAGTGCCTTAAAACTCGAAATATCCCCCGCACCCCTATTCTTTGCATGCAGGATCAGAGAAAGCGCACGCGGCAGATGCAGCACCTGGATCAGAGAAAGCCGCACCGTGAGGAGAATGCCCGTCCCAACGAGCAGAGTAATCAGCGGCACCCCCCAAAGAAATGAGTCGATGTCCTTTAGAATCGGGATCAGCGATTCCATAACGCATACCTCCTAAATGAATGAAATATGCGAATATTTTATCATGATAAAGCCCTAAATGTCCATGTATACATGAATCTAGGCATGGTGGCATACATCATGGCAAAAAAACGCCGCATAAAGCTGCCTTTCAGCAGCCATACGGCAATTTTCTATGGTGTGATCCGCAGCTCATGCAGGAACGCCCGGCATGCTGCATCCTCCGTATCAAATGTGCGGCGCAGGGTGATGCGGTTGCGCTCCACGATATAGATGCAAATGACAGGATACATGCGTATGCAGAGATAGGATTCTGTCATCGGCTCATCCGCAGGAGACAGAGAGTAGTGCGACGGCGGCACATTATGCCGCGCGAGAATCTGCGGCAGGTCGCTGATCTGCATCCGCATCCTCCTCCGTCAGCATCGGCGGCTCTGTCCCCATCAAAGCGGAGATCCGATCGGGCAGCTTATACTGGATGCCGCCGCCCGTGCGCCCAAACCACGGCGCAATGACGCCCTTTTCTACGCCCGCAATCTCCCTGCGCACCAGATAGACATGGAAATCGCCTTCCCGCGTCATCGCGGGAAGCGCACGCTGCTCAAAGCTCGTTGCATCCGGTGAAACATAGCGTCCCGTCGGCGCACCATACCGCGTCAGCACCGCACCTTTCGGCAGCGTCACCGTCAGGATGCACCCGACGGCGCCGTCATTGCTCGGATAGATGGGACGCCCATCATCTGCATAAAAGCGTGCTTCTCCCTCCTTGCCCTGTGTGTATGGCAGCGACTGCTCTGCGGCAAGCGCCGCGATAAAGGCATCCGTCGGTGGAGCAAAATTATAGTACATCTGCCAATAGGCCGGCGCTGTTTCCTGCATATCGCTTTTTGCCTGTGCGGCAGCGCACTGCGTCCCCAGCGCAATCGTCGCTGACGGCACTGTGCCAAGAGTACCCGCGAGAAAGAAAAAAACGGTGACCATAGAAACGCGCATCGGGCGGCATCCCTTCAACGCAGAAAATCGCTGCGCGATCGACGCCTTCGCACACGCCCAGAATGCAGTCATGCGGTGTGCAATGGAAAAGTGGCTCACTCAAATCGCTCCTTTCTGAAAAATGGCTCGATGATACATACTGCTCGGAGCCTCCTATGATGCGCCCCGCCTTTTGCGTGCCGCGTCAATCATTGCAGTATGCGCCCTAGACATCCCCTTTGCATGGCGGCGGTGCTTGTTCCGTCTCCTCTCCCACGATCCCCGCCATGCGCAAAAGATACTGTGCATTCGTCGTTTGGCAGCGTCCCTCCCGGATGCGAAAATCAAAAAGGATTTTATCCCCCTCGTAATGCTCCTCAAAATGTGCATTTTGCACCGGAAGCCCGTCCCGCTGAAGTGTGCACAGCTCAAAGTCATGCGTCGTCACAATCGTAATCGCATGGGGAAGCGTCAGGCGGCGGATTGCCTCACGCGCCCCCACAATGCGGTCGGCAGAGTTCGTCCCGCGGAAAATCTCGTCGATGAGGATCAGCATCGGCAGGCGTCCCTTGCTGTATTCGATCATCCTCTTGATGCGCAGAAGCTCCGCGTAGAACGTAGAGATCCCGCCCGTCAGATCATCGCTGATCTGGATGGAGGTATAAACCGCCATCGGCGTGAGGGAAAAAGAACGCGCACAGACTGGCCCACCTGCGTATGCGAGCACTGCATTAGAGCCTAGAACGCGCATATACGTCGTCTTGCCGGACATATTTGAACCGGTGATGACAAGCGTCCCGGCTGCAAGATGCGCGTCATTTGGCGTTGCCGCCTTTTCAGGAAGGAGCAGCGACGTCGCCTCCACCGCATCAAGACACAGCGTACCATCCGTGATGAACGTGGCAAACGCATACACCTCGCGCGTATGCCCGATGGAGGCAAGCGATAAAAGCACCTCCATCTCTGCAAAGGCAGAAAACCAACCATCTGCCGCCGCGCCTGCCCGGCCGCGCCACTGTGCAAAACACGCTGTACAGTGAAAATCCCACAGGAACAGTGCATTCGCCAAAATAAAGAACACGAAATTGCGCCGCATCGCTGTAAACTCCGCAATGCGCGTGAGCTGCTCCTGCGCCTGTGTTGCACGCACAGGCGTAACAAGAGGCGATAGGATCTCACGCATGGCATCGCTGCGCAAAGGGGCGGCCTCAAGCGCCCGAAAAATCTTCCCGTAGAGCCGCAGTTCATGCGCCATACGCCCCAGCGGCGCCAAAACACGCACCGTACGCACATAAAAAAGGAGCGCGAGCGCAATATTCACCGATAAAATCACGAGCGGCAGCGTCCATGGAGCGGCATCAACCCCCGCCATCACGCACGAAGAAACCCCCGCGAGTGCGCCAAGCACCCCCACTGCACGCAGGATGAGCGGAGAGAGCACTTGCGGCTGCCGCAGCTCCTCCGCGAGCGCCATCGTATCATGCCCATCGGGCAGCTGCGCCCCATACGCCTCCAACTCCAGACACAGCAGCGGATGCGTGATGAGCTCCGCGACCGCCGCCTGTCGCCGCCGCATATGCACGAGATCATGCGGCACCGCCGAGAGCGCCGCTGCAAGCCGATCGCGCCCGCGCTGCGTCCGCGCACAGCATAGATACTGATAGAGCGACGCTGTGCCGAAGATATTCAGATCGCGGTCGGGCGGACGCTTTTCATTGAGATATGCACCGCCATCGACCGGAGACTTTTTCCAGTCGCCGGAAAAACGTGAAAGATACGCCGCAAGCACCGAGAGATACGCCTTTGTGAAAAGCTTTTGCCGCTCCAGCCGATGATGCCGCACAACGAGCAGCACAAAGAGCAGCAGCAAAAAGCCGCCGAGCACCATCTCCGGTACAAAGCGATGGTCATAGCCATGCACGAGCGCTGCCGCCATCAGCGGGAACACGACCGTCCGCGCGAGGACGAGCCGCCGATGCTGCCTGCGCTGCGCCGCATCGAGTGTGAGCGCATTCTCCCACGCATTTTCATAAAATCCTTGTTTCAAGAGAGTCCCCTCCAGCTCATAGATGCGTTTTCATTATACCACATATTTGTGCCTCTTTGCTAAATATTGCGGATATTCTAATCTTCCTCCACCCCTGTATGATGCAAAGGGCTTCATTGGCTTTTTATCAAATGTTGTGGACGAGCAGATGTCGTATGCCCACTAAAGCGAACCTTAGCGGTGCAAGCGGAGAAAGTGTGCGTTCTGCCCCCTGCGGATTTCTTTCGTTTAAGCGAAGCGCGTTTAAGAAGTCCGCAGGTATTTAGGCAGATAAGCACACGACCGCTTGCAAAGCGAGGTGTTCGCGTGGTGGGCATACCACAGCTTTTCTGAAATATCCGCTTCATTTGATCTATGGACAATTTGTCCAAAAACTGCTACAATATCGAGGCAATGGAGAAGATATTCCTCCATCCAAAACAGCAGCCATTCATCCATAATTCAGATAAATTTTGTAGAATATCCCCATCCAGATGGATAGAAAGGAAAACACTATGTCACAGCGTATGACAATGGACGAAGTCCTCAAAGAGTATGGCGTTCCCCAAATCCGCCTCGACGTACACGCAGCACGCAGCGATCTGCTCAAACTGCGCGAAAAACTCATCGCAATCCGCGATCTCTCCGAGGGGCGCGAACAGGGCTATCTCGACATCGAGTGCAAGCTCTACATCGACGTGGACGACATCGACCGCTATCTTTCGGGCGAGCTTGATACCGTCGGTGAGATCTACGCCTTCCCCGAGGACGTAAAATCCTATCGAGAGTAGCAGATACCGTGCGCCTAGACGGCCCGTGACACCCCGCTGTCATCGGCGCATACTGACACATCAAATAAAGGATAAAAGGAGAACCGAAAATGAACCTTAAAAAGATACTTGCAGCGGCGATGATCGGTTCGCTGACCGCATGGGCCGCGCCCATCTGCGTCCCCGCAGATATGGGCAGTCCCATCTTCTCACAGGCGGAGGCAGCAAAGGGCGGCGCCCGCATCGCACCGCGCTCGGCCCCCGCAGCGCCCAAATCCAGCCCGAGCAGCAGCTCCAGCGGCAAAGCCGTCTCCGGAAACGGCAGTGGCTATGCGCCCTCCAAGAGCGCCAACCAGCTCGATAAGAATGCCCCCGCTGCCAATGCGACAAAATCCGCCCCTGCATCCGGCGCGGCAAATACCGCAAACAAAAGCACCGGTTGGGGCAGCGCCCTGCGCAACATCGGCCTTTTTGCCGGTGGTATGCTGCTCGGCTCCATGCTCTCCTCCATGCTCGGCATGGGCGGCGCCTTCGGTGACATCATGGGCGTTCTCATGAACATCGTCCTTGCCGCAGCCGTCTTTATCGCGATCCGCTGGGCATGGAACCGCTTCCGCTCGCGCAAAGAGGACAATGTATACCAGAGCAGCGCAAGCAGGAGCAACGCGGCGCCGCAGCCGCCCGTCACGGACATCCGTCCGCCCGCAGGCACCGCCTCATCTGTCCGGCCTCCAATGGATTCATCCGCAGGCGACAGCGCGCGCAGCGTTGCCGACCGCTACCGCAGCCGGTAACGTACATCTATGAGAATACAGCCCCCCGCAGACATGGAATCATGCCTGCGGGGGGCTTGCTTTCTTCATGAGCCGTACATGAGAACCGCTATTTTCCCTTGAAAAAATCGACAGAATCCTTCATAATGAGGCTATAAAGACCAATCCATAAAACAGTTCCTAAAAAGAACCAACCAAGGAGTGAATGTTGCATGATTAAAACATCTGCCTACGCCGTCATCAATACCCTCATCGCGCACTATCCCGCGCTCGAATCCTGCCGCGGCGATATACGCGCCGCCATCACCACCCTGTGCGAGAGCTACCACGAGGGCGGCAAGCTCATCGTCTGCGGCAACGGCGGCAGCGCCTCCGACGCGGAGCACATCGTCGGCGAGCTAATGAAGGGCTTCGTGCAGCCGCGCCACCTCAGCGAGGAGATGCACGAAAAATTCCATACGGCGTTTGGGCACATCGCCCCTAAGACCGTTGACTACTTCATGCAGAACCTCCAAGGGGCGCTCCCCGCCATCTCGCTTCCCTCACAACTGGCGATCAGCACCGCGTTTTCAAACGATCAGGCGCCCGATCTCACCTTTGCCCAGCAGATCCTAGGCCTCGGCAAAGCCGGCGACGTACTGCTCGGCATCACGACCTCGGGAAACTCCAAAAACGTCATCTATGCCCTCCACATGGCGCACGCACTGGGCCTTACGACCATCGCACTCACCGGCACGCCGGGCGGAGAGATTGCAGAAGGACACCTCGCCGACGTCATTATCAAAGCACCCGCCGAGGAGACCTACCGCATCCAAGAATACCATCTGCCCATCTATCACGCACTCTGCATGGCCGCCGAGGAGGAGTTCTTCGGCGCAGCGTAGCCCCCGCCCTTTCTGCGGCGCCCAAAGCAGCAATGTGTCCGCATGGCACACACACGACGCAGACGCACCGCAGCATTTGCCATAGAGGTAAAATCCATAGATAAAGGAGGCCACATTATGTCACTCACGCACGAGGACTTCATGAAACTAGAAAACGGCAGCGACATCCGCGGCGTCGCAGTGCCGGGCGTACCGAATGAGCCTGTGACGCTGACCCCCGAGGCCGCCAACCGGATCGCCATGGGCTTTGTCCGCCTGCTCATAGAAAAGACCGGCAAACAAGGTGCCGAGCTGCGCATCGCCGTCGGTCACGACTCGCGCATCTCTGCGCTCGCCCTCAAAGACTGTGTGCTCACAGGCCTCACCCACGCGGGCGCGGGCGCCATCGACTGCGTGCTCGCCTCCACACCTGCCATGTTCATGGCGACCATCTTCGAGGAAACGATGGCAGACGGCTCCATCATGATTACCGCAAGCCACCTCCCGTACAACCGCAACGGGATGAAATTCTTCACCCGCGACGGCGGCATGAACAAAGAGGACATCCGAACCATCCTCACCTATGCCGCACAGGCAAAAGAAGCGCACGGCAGCCTCGACCATGTGGAAAAATGCGACCTCATCGGAAGGTACAGTGCGCACCTCATCCAAAAAATCCAAACAGCGCTTGGCGGCGCCGAAAAACCGCTCACCGGCATGCACATCGTCGTCGATGCAGGCAATGGTGCAGGCGGCTTTTTTGCCGGCCGCATCCTGACCCCGCTCGGCGCCGATACCACGGGCAGCCAGTTCCTCGCGCCGGACGGTCATTTCCCGAACCACGTCCCGAACCCCGAGGATAAAACCGCCATGCAGGCCATCAAAAAAGCCGTCCTCGAAAACCATGCCGACCTCGGCCTCATCTTTGACACCGACGTGGACCGCATGAGCGCCGTACTCGCCGACGGCACCGACATCAGCCGCAACGCCCTGATTGCCATGATGGCCGCCATCCTCGCGCCCGCATATCCCGGCGGCACCATCATCACCGATTCCGTCACCTCCGACGGCCTGCATGACTTCATCGAGAAAAAACTCGGGATGAAACACCTGCGCTATATGCGCGGCTACAAGAACGTCATCAACGAGTGCATCCGCTGCAACGCGGCGGGTGAAGTCAGCCCCCTCGCCATAGAGACCTCCGGACACGGCGCACTCTCAGAGAACTACTACCTCGATGATGGCGCCTATCTCGCAGTGAAGCTCATCATCGCTGCGGCATGCGCCCGCGCTGCGGGGGGGACCCTCAGCGACCTCATCAAAGACCTGCGCCACCCTGCCGAGGAGCGCGAGATCCGCATCAAAATCAAGGGCACAAATGTACGCGCCTACGGCGAGGACGTGCTTGCAACATGTGAGGCGCGTGCACGGGAGGCGGGGCTCACCATCGCAGAGCCGTCCTTTGAGGGCGTGCGCATCGTATTCCCCGACGGCTGGGCGCTCCTGCGCATGTCCCTGCACGACCCGACCATGCCGCTGAACATCGAGTCGGACGCAGCGGGTGGAGCAGATGCCATCGAACGGCAGATGAAAGCACTCCTGTACGGCTTTGATGCCCTCGATCTAGCTGGCTTTCACTGTTAAATCATAGGTGTTAAGTCCCAAAAAAGAGGAATTTTTTGATTCCTCTTTTATTTTGCGAAAAACCATTCTATATGATAAACTAAATACGTTTTCATCCGTATTCTGCCTGTTGAAGGAGCTTTTATGTATACCATAGATGTGAGCCTCAAAGACCACTTCTTTCGTTGGGAGGGGCGTCTCAATCGTCTGCGCTACATCAAGCGGACCCTCATCATCATCGCCCTGTCCATCGCCCTCTACCTCATCACCATGACGGCAGTCTTTTTGCTGCTCGCGCAGACCGGCGGGAACAACACCGCCCTCAACCCCATACAGGGCATGCTGTTTGCCGGGCTGGGGCTTATCACACTGCTCTTTATCCCGCTCCACGTCGCGAGCTGGATGCTCATGATCCGCCGCCTGCACGATCTGGATGTCTCGGGCTACTTTTCCCTGCTAAGCCTCGTCCCCTTTATCAACATCGGTCTTATCATCTATCTCCTGTGCAAACAGGGCACCGACGGAGACAACACGTATGGCCCGGATCCGCTCGGCCCCGCCGGGGTATGTGCGCCGCCGCTCGCGTACGGGCAGGGCATACAGCACACAGACAAGGCAGTATCGGCACATCTTGACATACGTCCCCCGGCAGCGCAGACGGGGACACACGCACAGGAGGCAGAGTAGCCGTGCACTTCTTTTCACTTTTCACCTGCGTGGGGCGCCTCTCACGCCGCGACTATGCCCTCACAGTCGGCGCACTCCTCGGCTTTCCGCCCCTTTTGACACTGTTCGCGCAGCTCCTTTTTACCCCGTTCATCTACCTCTTTTCCACCATCTTCTTTCGTGAGAGTACCATCGCGTTCTGGGTGCTCCTCATCTGCTGCGCACTCCTTTTCATCACCATCCTCTACACCGTACTGCCCCTGTTCGCCATCCCGGCGACCGTAAGACGCCTACATGACATGAGTCACGGCGGCGTATTTGCGGCGCCGCTCGTGCTGCTCGCCCTCCTGCCCCTTACGTTTTTCAGCAGCCTGCTCCTGCTCTTTCTGACTGCCATCGAGCATCTGACCGGTGCCGCCCTTTTGCCGTCCTTCCTTCAGATCCCGCTGCCGCAGGATTATGACACCCTCGGCATCCTGCTCGTCGCGATTCTGCCCGTCCTCCTTGCACTCGGACTTTTCCTCGTGTGCTACACCGCATGGATCTTTTTTGAAAAGGGCCTGCCCACAGAAAACGCCTATGGTGCACCGCCCGTACAGGAACCCTTGCCGTCCGTTTACACAATGTTCTTTACGACACAAGGGGCCATCACACGCGATGACTTCCTCTTTCGCTCCCTCCTCCTGCTGGCCGTGACCGGCACCCTCCTGCCGACCGCCCTGCAGTTTACCCTCCTGCCGCTCGCCTCCATCCTCGTCATGGCAGAGCTGGCGCCGCCCGGGATGGACTTTTACGCCTTCCTCCTCATCACATCGCTCTATCCGCTCGCAGCAGTGCCGCTCGTTGTGCGGCGGCTCAAAACCATCGGTGCGCGTGCCGTTGAGGCCGTCCCCGCCTTTGCCATGCTCCTGCCCATCCCCATCATCATCCTCCCGATTGCAAAATTCTTTGGTCTGATGGACCGCACCGATGAGGGCGCCACCTTCGATGAACTCCTGCCCCTGCTGGAGATTGCCGCCGATGACATGAGCATCGCCTGCGCGGCGCTCTGTCTTTTGTGTACCTTTATCAGCATCGCGTACATCATGCGACTGCTCCAAAAGTGAGGTTTTTCCTATGCGCTGTCCAAAATGTCAAAAATTCATCCCCTCCACCGCACGTAAGTGTCCCGGCTGCGGCATCGAAATCATCTCCGGTGCCTCCCCGAACTATGGACAGGACTTCGTGCGCCAAAGCGACGCCGCCGCAGAGCCATCTCCCTTTACCGATGACGAAGCGCACAGCACCGCAGCAAAAAATACGGGCGCTGCGGGATTTGGCGCCAAACTCAAATCCCTCTTTGGATTCGGGAAATAAGCCCTATGATTCATACACACCATCCATACGATAAAAATAGTGACATTTTTACGCTCATTTGAAAAGGAGATTTTATGCATCCTATTGACACAGGTCTTGCCGCCAACTTTTTTCAGTGGAACGGACGCCTCAACCGCCTGCGCTATATCAAGCGCTGTTTCGCCATCGCAGGCGTCGCTTTCGCCTTCTACATCATCGCGGGGATTCTTGCGATTGCCGGCAGCGATAACGCCGATGAGCTTACGGGAGCACTCATTGCCATCTATGGCATCTTCTTCCTCCTCTGCCTGCCGCTGACCGTCTCCAGCTACATGCTCATGATCCGCCGTCTGCACGATCTCGATCTGTCGGGCTTCTTCTGCCTCCTGAGTTTCGTTCCCTTTGTCAACTTGGGGTTTTCCATCTACCTCCTCGCCAAAAAAGGAACCGACGGAGACAATGCCTATGGCCCGGATCCCCTCGGCCCCGTCCAATAACTTGACCTGCGCGTACAAAGTATGCAAATGCACCCAAATAAACAAAAAGACCTGCTGTACATGCCATTGCATATACAGCAGGTTTTTGGTTTATGATGCCCCTTCTCCGTGCGGCAAGGGTTTTGGGAGGACGGTAAATAAACGCGCTCCGCAGGAGAGAGGAAGTGGTGCGCAAAGAGATCCTCCCTCATCGTGCACAGTCAAGCCGAGGAAGACTGCCGCGGAAGGTTCTCCTCATCAAGCGGAGTAATCAACATTGCTGCCAAGTACAGACTGCGCCCCTTGCGGCTGCTGTGCGGCAAGGTCACTCTTGATTTGTTCAAAGGAAATGTGTCCCATCGCCTTTTTCCCATATTTATTGAGCAAGCGTGTCATCTCATCCAGATAGGCGGCGGCAAGTTCTCTTGCGCGGGCAAATTCCTCAGGGGTATTGATCGCCGTATATGTTCCATAATCATACTCATAGGAGAGCGTCTTGTTTCCCTGATGATCCCAGAACATACTGGACGCCGGCATATAGCCCCCCGTCTTTTGCATGACCTCCTCGTATGTTTTTATCATTACAATAGTGGTTTACATGAATTTAATCTTGTGTTCTCCAAAAAAGCTGCCGCACGTCAAAAACGCCCACGACTCCCTCCTGTCATGGGCGTTTCATCGACAATGGTGCGATTGGCGCGAGTCGAACGCGCGACCCTCTGCTTAGGAGGCAGATGCTCTGTCCATCTGAGCTACAACCGCATATCGTATAGAGTTTAGCAAAATTATACAAAATATGCAAGCCCTTGAAACACATAGCGCAAAGCAAGATTGCGCGAGATGCACGCCGCAAAATTCATGCGGACAGCAAAAAAGCCCGCAGACTTCTCTGCGGGCCTTATGGGGTCTTTGTCAAATGTTGTGGAGGGTATGTATGAAGTGCCCCCACCTAAGCGAGGTGTTCGCGTGGTAGGGGTACCACAACATTTGTGAAAGAGCTTTCTTCGTATCCGTCCCTAGGCGAGTGCCGTCGTCTCGACCGACTGCACTGCAATCTCCTTGATGGAAACGGGATATGCGCCGCCTGCTGTCATCGCTTTCTTGTCAATGACATTTTGCAGACAGGTCGTTACCTCCGCCTTCGTCAGGCCATCCTTCGGGTCAGCCAAACTCATCGAGAGCGTCTTGCCGCTATCCAGTGCCAGCGTCATGCACAGCTTCTTTTTTGCCGCCATCGCAGACTCCTCCTTTCATCACTGCTGCCTTGCTCAGTCCTCCTCCAAAACCGCCGTATCTGTGCGCATCACCTTGCCCAGACCGTGCTTTTGAAGATTTGCGAACCCCTTGCCGACTGCGAGCGCATCCGCATCCGTCAGCGCCGGCGCGAGGCTGCCAATCGTGCGGTGGGCGTAGACATTCTTGCCATCCGCACCAACTCCCGTCACAACCTTCAGCGTCAGCTTGCTCGCCGCATCTTTGCGTGCCATCTGCTTCAACTCCTTTCTCTGTTTTCGTAAGCCTTACACCTAAGAACCTGCACCCGGCAGGAGAAAGAGGAGTCTGCATAAAAAATTCTTTACATACGAACATATTTTCGATATAATTCTTTTCAGAAAGGAACAGGAGATCCAATTTTACGGAGCCAAAGCGTCTGCACGCCTCGCCAGCGGTATGCGCTCCGGCAGAAGAAAGGAGATCCAACAGATGAACTTATCTAGGAGAGAACGCCTCATGCAATCCCTGCCCGCGGCGGCGGACATCCTCGCCATCGTCCCCATCCTCAGCCCCGACGGCGGCAATGATACCACCGTCTATGGCGCACGCGGGAACATCACCCTGCGTGCCGCCACTGCATATGTCCTCTCGTGTCTTGCGTGGCGGGAGGATAAGGAGATCCGCCTCATCCGCCGCCATGCGGCGCGGATGCTCGCACGGCGGCGCAACATCATCCTCCCCATCCTCCACGGCTGCGTACTCCTGCCCGTCATGGTGCGCCCCGTGGATGCGCGGCGCGGCACCCTCGGCTATATCAATACGGCGCGTGCCTTCCTGCTCACGCGTGCGGCAGAGGACGGCACTGACATCACCCTCCAAAGCGGCGCTGCCGTTCACTGTCTCTGGCAGCTGCCCGCCGTGCGGCGCCTCGCCCATCAGGCGGCAGCACTGCACTACAAGCTCCTCGTCGAGGTGCGCCAGCAGCTCACACATGCAGAGCGCTGCGCGGCGCTGTAAACAAGGCATCACAAAGAGGACGGCACAGACTGCGCTTGTCTGTGCCGTCCTCTTTGTCATAAGCGCATATGCGCGTCTTAGCATTTGCAGGAGGATTACGCTTTGCCTGACAGGGACAAGGTGACCCCTGCCTCCTCCGGTGTCGCCTTTCCCTTTGCCTTTTCATCGGGATGGCTTTGCATATACTTCAGCAGTGTCGATAGGAGTGTCGTACCATCCGCCCGTCCCTCCGGGGCGGCCTCTTTTTCCTCTGCCTTTGCCACAGCTGCCTCGATGCCGGCCCGCTCCTGCACCGCCTGCGTGCGCAGTGCCGTATACCGCTTGGACTTTTCCGCGATGATGTCATTCAGCGCAGAAGCCTGCTTCTCATAATGAAGAATCTGCTCTCTGACTTCCTTATAGGTCGCTTTGCCGTCCCGCACGAGCTGCTCCAAGCCTTCGATTTTTTCATAGGCCTCGTTCATCTTGTCCTCGTCGGTCATGCCGGCACGCCGCAGCTCGTCCGCCTGTTTTTGGAGCTTCGCCTTATCCTCATCCGTGAGGGCGGCATCCGTCTTGATCCGCTGCTCAATCTCCGCCGCCTGCGCTTTCTTGGCACGCTTGTCATCCAGCTCCTTTTGCTGTGCATGCAGCGCTGCCTCCGCCGGCGTCATAAGCTGTGCTGCCGCCCCGTCGGCATCGCTCAGCTCCTTCCCCTTTGCACTGATGTAGACATCCGCCGCCTTGCTGAGGGCATGGGTGACGGCGCTGTGCGGGCTGCCGCCGCGCACGGCAGAAATTGCATCGCGCGGGAAAAGCGCACGCGTCCCCGCATCCTGTACAATCTGCATAAATAGAACCTCCCTGTACATAAAAACCTTGACACTTTCCATGTGCCTACGTCATAGAATTATTTTATCACAGAGCAGTTATTTTTCAAGTGTTTTTTGTTGTTATTATTATTTTACAGTAATCTGCTCACGCACGCCCTGCGCCAATTTTCCATACCCTTGCGCATGGACTCCCCCCTGGCCGCCATGACCGCGGCGCCGATTCATGATTGCATTCCGCGTGAATTTCATGTATGATATAATCGAACAATGGAGGGTACAATATGCAGATTTCGAGCCGGTTTACCATCGCCGTCCACATCCTCACCTACATCGCGCTCTATGGCGAGCAGGAGACTGCGACAAGCGAAACGCTCGCGGGCAGCATTGGCGCACATCCGGTCGTCGTACGGCGCATCCTCGGACAGCTCCGCCGCGCAGGGCTGATTGAGGTCGCACGCGGGCGCGAGGGCGGCGCACATATGAGGCAGCCGCTCAATCAGATCACGCTGCGTGCGGTGTTCGCCGCAGTGGAGAGTCTTGGCTCTCACGCGCTTTTCCGCTTTCACGAGAACCCAAACCCCGCCTGCCCGATCGGCAAAAACATCCACGAGGTACTCGACGGGCATCTGATGGAGATCCAGCACGCGATGGAACGGGAAATGGAACGCGTGACGCTCGCGGATGTGACGGAAAAGGCGCAGGCGCTCCTTAAATGAAGTGGGTCAGTCACATCGTCCTCACAGGCACCATCACCTATGCCGTGACGGCAGATCCCCTGCTCACCTGTGCGGCGGCATTTGGCGCCATCCTGCCGGATAAGCTCGAAGGCTCTCCGCGCAGTATCGGATTTCGGGCGTGGCGCGCCCGACACCGCGGCCTCTCGCACTGGCCCGTGCTCTATCTCCTGGGCATCGGCGCCCTCCGATATGGGCATGACACACCGCTTTATGATCCCATGTTCTTTGCGCTGCTCTTTTGGATGCTCGTAGGCGCGCTCTGTCACATCGCAGAGGATGCGCTCTGTGGGAAGGTGCCGCTCCTACTGCCATCGCAAAAAGTCGGTATACGGCTCTTTACTGTGGGGTCTTTTCGGGAGTATCTCATCGTTCTCCTCATCATTGGTGCAGTCTATCTTTCGCGCGGCGCACTTGCGGGACTGCTGTGACAACGCCTCTTTCACTGCGCTGTTGAGAACGTGGACACATTACAACGTTGATAAAGAACCGAAAAAGGACTGCCGATTGCAGTCCTTTTTGGATTGGATTTTCTTGATCAGCGTCCGCTCAGTGGTTCGCTGCGGTATAAATGGCAATCGCATCCACGCGCGTCAGCGGATGGAAGCAGCCAAGCCGAACCGTATCGCCCTGCGTCGCCCCTGCGGCAAGGTCCCCGATAACCCCCTTGCTGAGTGTCCCAACGCCAAGACCTATGATGCTCGTCGGCATCTCAATCTCGGTGAAGAACTCCTCCATCCTGCGAATGCCTGCACGGGCGCGCTCCTCATCGGTGCCTGCGTTGACCCCGAAGATGTTCTCGGCGAACTGCGCAAAGCGTGCCGCGTCGTAGCGGTAGACGTGCCGTGCCCACGACCCCCACAGCGCCGTGAGCGTCATGGCATGGGTCGCATCAAAACGCGCGGAAAGCTCGTGTCCGAGTTTATGCACAGAAAAGTCCTTTTGCCGTCCAAGCTCTGTAAAGTTGCTGTGCGAAACGCTGCCGCACCACATCAGCTCACTCATCGCATCGTAATCCTTGCGGCTGATCATGAGGTGGCGCACAGACTCCATGACGGTGATGATGAGCGCCTCGGCAACGCGGTCGGTGAAGGCGTTCGTCTCCTTTACATGGGTGAAGTACCGCTCCATGGTGTGCATCATGATGTCGGCGGCACCGGCTGCAATCTGCGCACGCGGCACGGTAAAGGCAAGCTCTGGGTTCATGAAGGCAAAAACTGCACGGTTCAACGGGGAGTTCAGCCCCACCTTGCGCCCTGTATCCTCGTTCGTGAGGACGGCAGAGTCACTCGTCTCGCTGCCGGCCGCGGGGAGGGTGAGCACGGAGCCAAAGGGAATGGTTTTGGTCAGCTCCGCCTTGTGCGTCCAGATGTCCCAAATATCGGCCGTGGGATTTGCGATGCCGTGAGCAACTGCTTTGGCGGAGTCGATGACACTGCCGCCGCCAACGGCCAGGACAAAGTTCACCTCTGCGGCAATCCCCTCGCGAATCGCCTCGCGCACGAAGGAGACGCGCGGATTCGGCTGGATGCCGCCCATGACGAAAAAGGCAAGGCCAACAGAGGTCATATTTTTTTCAATGCGCGAGAGCAGCCCGGAGCGCACGGCGCTGCCGCCGCCATAGAGGATGAGAATGCGGCGCGCACCAAAGGCACGCAGTTTCTCGGCAACATGCTCCTCTGCACCGCGGCCAAAAATGATCTCGGTGGGACAGTGAAAGGTAAAACTCTGCATGAGATATCCTCCTCAACTACGAAATACAGGATGTCTTTCGCCATCAGAATAATTTCATTATAACAGAGAACACAAAACCTCACAATCATACAATACAAAGACCCGTTGTTTTTATGTGCGTACTGCCTCCCCTTTACTTTCTTACAGAAATGCCTGTGCAGTGAGGATCAGACGAGGATGATCTTTATGAGCCACTTTATGCGTCCACGGCAAAGCGCACGGGGATCTCCCTCAGATCGGTCTCCATGCGGCGGCAGGTGACGCCGGCGGAGGCGAGCATACGCTTGGATGCCTTCGTGCTGTCGGTTTCGGCGTATTTATCCGAGAGGTAGACGACCTCGCGGATACCGCTCTGGATGATGGCCTTGCAGCACTCGTTGCATGGAAAGAGCGACACATAGATGCTGCACCCCTTGAGCTGCGTATACGCGTTGAGGATGGCGTTCAGCTCTGCATGTACCACATAGGCGTATTTCTGCTCGGCAAAGGTGCCTGTTCTGCCCCACGGGTACACGCTGTCATCGCAGCCGTTCGGCATACCGTTGTAGCCGACACCGACAATGTGTTTGTCCCCATTCACAATGCACGCGCCAACCTGCGTATGCGGGTCCTTGCTGCGGTAGGCGGAGAATATCGCCACGCCCATAAAGTATTCATCCCACGAGATAATCATTGAACGCACCTCTTTTCCTACATCCGGCAGATCTTTGCAGAGCGGGGTCTTTGTCAAATGTTCTGGTGTGCCCACAACATTGAACATAGATCCTCAAAAGCAGCATCGGCGAGAACGTGCTGCCTTAGACCACATCCACGCCCAGCACGCCGTCAATCCGGCGCAGCGCGTCGATGATAAAGAGCGGCTTTAGACGCTCGCTGTTGTAGACTTCAAAACTGAGGTAGATGCGCCGCTCGCCCGATGTTTCCGCCTCGTCCTCATCGGTCTTGACCTTGACGCCGCGCGAGCGCAGGTGGAGATCTTCGATGCACGCGCTGATGCGCATGAGCTGGCCCGGCCGATCCACTGTATGAATGGACAGAGACAGGATCTGATCCTGTGACATCCAAAGATCCAGCCGCGAGAGGTTGCCGAGGATGAGAAAGACGATGGCGGTCGTAACGCAGGCGCCGAGGTAAAAGCCAGCTCCCACGGCAAGCCCGACGCCCGCGACCACCCAAAGACATGCCGCCGTTGTCAGCCCCGTAACGGTCAGCCCCTCCTTCATGATGGCGCCCGCCCCCAAGAAGCCGATGCCGCTGACGACCTGCGCCGCAAGACGCGCCGGGTCTGCATTCGTCTTGCCCTCGACATCATCATAAAGTGCCTGCGAGAGCAGCATGATAAGACAGGAGCCGAGCGCGACGAGCATATTTGTCCGAAGCCCTGCGGATTTATGCCGTGTCTGCCGTTCATATCCAATGATACCGCCCATGATGCACGAGAGCACCAGGCGCAGACACAGTTCCCATTCTGCCATAGTAGTCCCTTTCTGAAAAGTTATCCCCAGCTGTGTAAAACTTTGTGGACAACTTTGTGTAAAAGCCCATATTCCCCTTTATCCACATATCTTTGCACAGTGTGCATAATTTTTCCAACCCAATTTCGGATTTCTGTGGATATTGTGGATAAATTAGTGGATAACCCCATATATTGATTGCATTTTTTTACTATGCGGCATATTTTGTAGCGGATATCGTTTAAGTTTTCCACAGCATATGGGGCAATTCCTTTCACTCTGCCTTTGGCCAATCTCGATACGGATGTGCAGCGAGCGCAGCATTGTAATAGCGTGCATCCCCTGTCACCTCATCCCCAACCCACGCCGGCAGCACCAGATTTGCCGCGGCATCCGGCAGCTCTACCTCGGCCACGATCAGCCCCTCATTTGCGCCGTGAAAGACATCTATTTCCCAGCACATACCAAAAATATCCTCTGTATAGCGCGTTTTTTCCACAGGGGGGCGGTCCGAGAGCGCCAAAAGCGCACGCGCATCCTCTGCGGGAATCTCGTATTCATACTCAGCACGCGTGCAGCCGTGCGTTTCCCCTTTGATGGTGAGAAAACCGTGCGCATCCAAAAGGCGCACGCGCACGGTACGCTTTGGATCGCGCGTGAGATACCCCTGCGCGATGGTGCTGCCGGCATCCTTCGGGCGCCACGATGGCAGCACCTTGAACTTGCGCTCTATTTCAAGTCCCATAAACATCCTCCCCATAATGATGGACAGTATACTTTCATTTCCTATATTGCATATTCTCCGCGTTTGCTATATATTAAGTGGTACTGAATGAATCCGCATTGGATTTCAGTATAATCCACGCCACCTAGGAAAGCAACTAAAATCCGGGGCGGGATGTGCGGGAGGACCGATTGCATAGTGACAAAATTACCAGCGAAACAGCAGCCGAAGAAAAAGACGGTCTGGCCGTACTTCGTGCTTTTTATGATCTTTATCTTTCTTGCCGCAGCCGCAGCGGGCGCTTTTTTCGCACAGAGCAGCCTGCTCGACCGCCGCAAGGATGACCGCAATGATGAGCTGCTCGTAGCACGGGACAAGGCGACCTTTATGATTATGGGCGTTGATGAGCGTTCGGATGATGTGGGGCGCAGCGATACGCTCATGGTCGTCACCATTGATCCTGCGAAAAATGAGGCGGCACTCCTTTCCATCCCACGCGATACGCGCGTTGCCATCCCGCGCCGGGGCTATGATAAGATCAACGCCGCCTACGCCTACGGAGGCGAGGAGCTGACGCAGGCGACGGTGGAGGATTTTCTCGGCATACGCATCGACCACTACATCATCATCAACACCCATGCGTTTCAAAAAATCGTTGATGCCATCGGCGGCATTGATATTGATGTAGAAAAGCGCATGTACTACGAAGACCCATGGGATGACGACGGGGGGCTCATCATCGACCTGCGCCCGGGGATGCAGCATATGGACGGCAAGACCGCCGTCACCTACGTGCGCTACCGTGACGAGGAGGGCGATATTGGCCGCGTCCGCCGCCAGCAAAAGTTCATGAAGGCATGTGTGGAGGCTGTGACGACTCCCGCCATTATCCCGCGCCTGCCGGGGATCATCAGCGGTGTCCTCGACAGTGTAAGAACGGACCTCAGTCTGCGGCAAATCCTGGAGTTCCTCGGCACACTCAAAGAGGCGCAGGTGCACGGTCTTAAGACCGAGATGGTGCCGGGGCGCCCGCTCTACATCAACGAGGTCAGCTATTGGATCCCGGATATGTCGGAGCTGCGCCGCGGGATGGCGGATTCGCTCGGCGTAACCCTCAGTGCGGATGAGCGCAGCCGCATGGAGCGCGCCGTGCGTGCCTACGAGGACTCGATTCCCGCAGGTGCGACGGAGATCCCCGCTGACGATACCTCTGTCGGACGCGCCGTGGACGCTGCGGATGCGTTGGAGAGCAGCCGCACGAAATCCCGCAGCAAGGATCCCGACGAGCGGCGGCGCGCCCGCACGCAGGACGATGACAGGAGCACGGAGGCGGCGCCGCCTGCCCAGCGCAGACCCGCTGCCTCCGGTGCACCGCCGTCCGGGGGAGACGCCGACAAATCCGCCCGTGTCCCGGATCGCTCCGATGTCTCCCCGCCGTCTGGCGGAGATACGCGCAGCGCAGCGGGCGACGGGAGCGGCACGGCACCAAGCCGCGGCAGTGACACCGGAAAACAGGAATAGTCTCAATGGGCTATGATCTCACGCAGCAGAAAGGATGTTTTACCATGGCAAGCAAATTTGACGCAGAAGCCCTCGAACTCCACAAGAAGCATCACGGAAAATTATCTACAACCCCGACCGTGCCTCTTAACTCGCGCGACGATCTCAGCCGCGCCTACACGCCGGGCGTTGCTGCACCGTGCCTTGCAATCAAAGAGAATCCCGATGCCATCTATGACTACACGACGAAGGGCAACATGGTCGCCGTCGTCACCAACGGCACCGCCGTCCTGGGTCTTGGCAACATCGGTGCGGGTGCAGGTCTTCCGGTCATGGAAGGAAAGTCCATCCTGTTCAAAGGTTTTGCAGGTGTGGACTCTGTCCCCGTCTGCATCGCGAGCCAAAAAGTCGAAGATGTCGTGAAGGTCTGCCAGCTGATTGCTCCCACCTATGGCGGCATCAACCTTGAGGACATCAAGGCACCCCAGTGCTTTGACATCGAAAACGAGCTGAAGAAAACCCTCGATATACCCGTGTTCCACGACGACCAGCACGGCACCGCCATCGTCGTCGTCTCCGCCCTGCTCAACGCGTACAAATTCCTCGGCAGGGATCTGCACACCGCCAAAATCGTCATCAACGGCGCGGGTGCGGCAGGACAGGCAATTGCACGCCTCCTCTTTTCCTACGGGGCGAAGACCGTCGTCCTCTGCGATACGACGGGTGCCATCTACGAAGGCCGTCCCGAGAACATGAACCCGTACAAGGAAAGCATTGCCAAAGTCTCCAACCTCAGCAAGGAAAAGGGCAGCCTTGCCGAAGTCGTCAAGGGCAAGGACATCTTCATCGGCGTCTCTGCGCCCGGCAGCCTCACGCAGGAAATGATTAAAACCATGAGCAAAGATCCCGTCGTCATGGCAATGGCGAACCCCGTCCCCGAGATCCTGCCGGATGAGGCGAAGGCCGCAGGTGCACGCATCGTCTGCACGGGGCGCTCGGACTTCCCGAATCAGGTCAACAACCTCCTCGCTTTCCCCGGCATCTTCCGCGGAGCGCTCGACGTGCGTGCGCGTGAAATCAACGAGGAAATGAAAATCGCCGCCGCGGGCGCCATCGCCTCCCTCATCCCCGAGAGCGAGCTGAACGAGACGAACATCATCGCAAGCCCGCTCGACCCACGCGTTGCGCCGACCGTCGCCGCCGCCGTCGCAAAGGCAGCGCTCGACAGCGGTGTTGCACGCAGAAAGGACGTCACCCCCGAGGATGTCGCTGCACATACGCGTGCGCTCCTTGGACATGCGGTTGGCTGAGTGACCTTCCCATAACAAACCGCCGCCGGAGGAACATTCCTCTAGAGGCGGTTTTCTGATGCGATTTCCAAACAAATCCTTCTATACCATCATACATCCAAGTGCTGCCAAAACGATAGGCAGTCATTCGGGCTCTTTGTCAGATGTTACATGCTCCTAAGCAAACCTTAGCGGAGCAAGCGGAGGAAGGGCGCGTTCTGCCCCCGGTGAATTTCTTTCGTTTAAGCGAAGCGCGTTTAAGAAATTCGCCGGTATTTAGGCAGATAAGCGCTCGACCGCTTGCGTAATGAGGCGTTTGCGTGGAGCAAGTTCGGAGGCATTCCGTAACATTTACCATAGCGCCGTCATTCTTGGCCCCCTTCATCCATAAAGAGCGTGATGCGATGGAAGCTTACGAATTTCTTTCGTTTGTCTTTCTCGTTACAATTTGCATTGGAACACTGCATAAAAAATTAATCCCCAATGCGTCATGTCATCACAAACCTCTCCCATGCAGCACGATATGCCGCCTCGACTGCCTGCACATAGCCGCGCACATCCATGAGGGGCGCAGATTGCAGAATCGTGCGCAGATTCTCCCGCAGGGCCGTGAGCGTCTCTAAAGAACCCGCGAGCGCCGCCGCAGTCCGAACGTATTCATCGGGTGTTTTCGCCACGAGATCCTCCAGATTTGCATTGGTTAAAAGACTTGCACCGAATCTGCCCCCGTGGCTTTTTCCGCAGAGCGTCACAACGGGCACGCCCATGTAGAGCGCCTCACAGGTCGTAAGGCCGCCTGTATAGGGGAACGTATCGAGCGCGATGTCCATATCCGCGTACTCAGTGAGATATTCCTTCGTAAAGCCGCGCATCTCCACGCGCCCTTCAGAGATCCCCGCACAGACAAAACGCTTGGCCGCCACCGCACGCCCCTCGGCACTGTCAAAGAGTTTGCTCTTAACCAACAGACGCGACTTAGGCACGGCATCGAGCACCTGCCGCCAGAGCAGGAGCACCTCGTCCGTCACCTTACTGAAATTGTTAAAGCAGCCAAACGTCACATAGCCCCGTGCCGCCATCGGCGGCGGCGCGGGCTGCGGCATATCACCTGCACCGAGCGGCAGATAGCAAAAATGACTGTGCGGCAGACGGATGATCTCCTCCGTGAAATCCTGCCGCACCGTTCCCTCCGGGTCAAGGATCCCATCCGAGAGCATATAGTCAACGGCAGAAAGCCCCGTCGTATCAAAGTAGCCAATCCCCGTCATCTGTACGGGCGCGGGCTTATGAGCGAGTATGGGCAGACAGTTGTTTTTCGTGTGTCCCGAGAGATCCACGAGAATATCTATCGCGTCGCGCCGCACGCGCGCGGCCGCCCCCGCGGCGCTCATCCCCATGATATTGCGCCAGTGAATCGGCTCTTGCTGCATCGCCAGCGAAATCGCATCCTCCGCGCAGCGCGCATAACAGTACACAGAAAACTGCTCCTGATCGAACGCATGCAGTAGAGGATAGAGGAAATATGCAACGGGATGGCGGCACAGATCCGGCGAAATATAGCCAATGCGAATCTTATCGTGCCCGCGTGCTGCGTCCGCAGCCGATGCGAGCGGGCGAATATCCTCATGGATTTTCTGATAGTCACGCAAAAGACCCCGAAAGGCGCCGCGTGCGTGCTCGGGCAGGTAGTTCACCGCAAAGAGCGCATTGCTGTACTCCGTCGATTTCTGCGCCCGCATCGTCTCCCGCAGCCCCGAGGCAACAAAAGAGCGCACTGCCTCCTCCGTCTCGCCCATGAGCGTTAAGGCAGAGCCGAGGAGACTGTACGCCTCTGCGAGAAACTTCATGCAGTAGGCCGTCTCCCGCGGTGCGCGTGCAATGCGCTTTTCCAGCGCCGCAATCAGCGCACGCAGCAGCCGCACCTGGGTGCGCACATGCCCGTGCGCTTTTTCAATATAGATCTCCTGCATGGCGGCACCCGCATGCGCAGCATCCACCGCCCGAATCTCTGCAATCTCCCTGCGTGCCGCATCGAACTGTCCCAGATGCACCAGAGACGCCGCGCGCACATAGTGCAGCTCTGTATCGTGCGGCAGCTTTTGCAAAAGCTCCTGCATCAGCTCTGCCGCCTGCGCGTACTCCTTCTCCTGATAGAGGCTGTTTGCACGACTAAGTGCCGCTTCCCGCTGCTTTCTCTCGGCGCGTTCCTTCCGCTCATTTCCAAAGTACATTGAGGCACGACCTTTCCCGATGATGTCCTTCAAAACTTCATTCGACGCACATCAGCGGAATCCTTCTTCCCCCTCCTGCCCCCGCGTGTATGGCAAAGCGCCCGCTTTCCACTGTGATAGAACCAGTCATCCCAAAAGCCCGAAAATATAGACTTTTCGTTCCGAAAATGCTATAATCATATTTGATTTTTATGGAACGAAAACAAAGAGGTGACACATTGGATCTGGATTTTGGACAGGGGCGCATCGTCCCCGTCAATCTCGAACACGAGATGAAGAACTCCTATATCGACTACGCGATGAGCGTTATCGTCGCGCGCGCCCTGCCGGATGTGCGCGACGGCCTAAAACCAGTACATCGACGCATCCTCTACGCGATGCAGGGCTCCGGCATGACCAGCAGCAAGCCCTACAAAAAGTCAGCGCGCATCGTCGGTGAAGTGCTCGGTAAATACCACCCGCACGGCGACAGCTCCGTCTACGACGCCATCGTCCGCATGGCGCAGGATTTTTCCATGCGCTACATGCTCGCGGATGGGCACGGCAACTTTGGCTCCGTCGATGGAGATGCGGCGGCGGCGATGCGCTACACCGAGGTGCGCATGTCGAAAATCGCAGAGCTGATGCTGCGCGACATTGAAAAAGAAACGGTGGACTTTACCGACAACTATGACGGCTCAGAGAAGGAGCCGACCGTTCTGCCGGCAAAGTTCCCGCAGCTGCTCGTCAACGGCACCGCGGGCATCGCCGTCGGCATGGCGACCAACATCCCGCCGCACAACATGGTCGAGATCATCAATGGCACCCTCATGCTCATCGACCATCCGGAGACGAGCGTCGATGAACTGATGGGCATTATCAAGGGGCCGGATTTCCCGACGGCAGGCCTCATCCTCGGCACCGATGAGATCCGAAAGGCCTACACGACGGGCCGCGGCGTCATCAAAATGCGTGCGCGCGCCCACATCGAAACCATGTCGAGCGGAAAACCGCGCATCATCGTCACCGAGCTCCCCTATCAGGTCAACAAGGCACGCCTCATCGAAAAGATTGCAGAGCTTGTCCGCGATAAGCAGATCGACGGCATCACCGATCTGCGCGATGAATCCGACCGCAGCGGCATGCGCATCGTCATCGAGCTGCGCCGCGACAGTGCGCCGAACATCATCCTCAATCAGCTCTACAAGCACACCCAGCTCCAAGACAGCTTCGGCGTCATCATGCTCGCCCTCGTGGATGGGGAGCCGCGCATCATGAACCTAAGGCAAATACTCGGGCACTACATCAGCCACCAGGAGCAGGTCATCACGCGGCGCACCCGCTATGAGCTCGCAAAGGCCGAGGCACGCGCCCACATCCTGGAGGGGCTCACCATCGCCCTCGATCATCTCGACGCCGTCATCACGACCGTCCGCGAGAGCCGCACCGCCGACATTGCACGCGCGGCGCTGATGGAGGGCTTTCACCTCACCGAAAAGCAGGCACAGGCCATCCTCGACCTGCGACTCCAGCGTCTCACGGGGCTTGAGCGCGAGAAAATCGAGGAGGAGTACCAAGAAGTCCTGCGGACCATCGAGGAGCTAAGGGGCATCCTTGCCGACCGCGAAAAAGTACGCGCCATCATCAAAGAGGAGCTGACCGAAGTCCGCGACAAGTACGGCGATGCGCGGCGCACCGAGATCACCTTTGACGCGAGCGATATGAACGTCATCGACCTCATCGCCGAGGAGGATGTCGTCGTCACCCTCACCATGAGCAACTACATCAAGCGGATCCCGCTCGACACCTACCGCAGACAAAAGCGCGGCGGCGTCGGCGTCAAGGGCATGGGGACGAAGGAGACGGACATCGTCAGCGACCTGCTCATCACCACCACCCATCACGACATTCTCTTTTTCACCAACCGCGGACGCGTATTTGTCCTCAAGGCGTACGAGATCCCCGAGAGCGGGCGACAGGCAAAGGGTACCGCCATCGTCAACCTCCTCGCCATCGAGAGCGACGAGCGCATCACCGCCGTCATCCAAGTGCGCACATTCCGCCCAGACCGCTACCTTTTCCTCGGCACCAAGCGGGGCATTGTCAAAAAGGCGCCGCTCGTCGAGTTTGCAAACATCCGAAAGAGCGGCCTGCGCGTCGTGAGCCTCGATGCGGATGATGAACTCATCGGCGTCAAATTCACCAATGGCGAAAACCATATCATGCTCGGCACGCGGTGCGGCAAAGCAATCGCCTTCCCCGAAGAGGGCGTGCGCTCCATGGGACGCACCGCGCGCGGCGTGCGCGGTATCACGCTCGCCGATGGCGATGCAGTCGTCGCGATGGACACACTCAAAAAAGACTCTGAGGTACTCACCGTCACCGAGGGCGGCTACGGCAAGCGCACCGCTGCCGAGGAGTATCGCCCGCAGACGCGCGGCGGCAAGGGACTCATCAACATGAAGGTCACCGAAAAAACCGGCCCTGTCGTTGGGATTCGCGTCGTACACGCGGGTCAAGAGCTGATGCTCATTACCACCGATGGGTTGGTCATCCGCACCTCCGTGGATGAGATCTCACGCATCAGCCGCAACACGCAGGGCGTTCGTCTCATGACCATCTCCGAAAACGACCGTGTCGCCTCCATGGCCACCATGAATATGAACGTCGATACGATAAGCGAATGAGCACAGCGCAGCAAATGTTTGCTGCGCTTTTTCAAAAGACATGAAAGGAGACATCATGTACAAAATATCCACTGTTACGCCATCCGATGCGCAGGGACGCGCACGCGTACGCGCCCTCCTGGAAAAAGAACAAATCCGCATGGATGCAAACCTCGACTACACGTGCGCCATCTTCGATGAGACGCAGCATGCCATCGCAACAGGCAGCTGCTATGGCAATACCCTGCGCTGCTTTGCCGTCGCGCACGCCCACCAGGGAGAGGGCATCCTGCACGCACTCCTCACGCATCTCATGGACGTACAGAAAGAGCGCGGCAACGACGCCGTCTTTCTCTACACCAAAGGCGCTACCGCCCCCTACTTTCAGCATCTCGGCTTTCATGAAATCGCCCGTGTCGGCACGGAAATTGTCTTTCTCGAAAATAAGAGCGACGGTTTTTCCTCCTACCTCGAAAACCTGTCCAAGGAAAGTCCAGAGACATCCGGCACTGCCGCCGCCATTGTCCTCAATGCCAACCCCTTTACACGCGGGCACCTCTACCTTGTCGAATACGCCGCGCGGGAATGCGATTTGCTGCATCTATTCATCGTCAGCGAGGAGATGAGCCTCTTCCCCTTTGCCGTGCGGGAACGTCTTGTGCGCGAGGGCACGGCGCATCTAAATAATGTCATCTGCCATGCGAGCGGTCCGTACATCGTCAGCCAGTCCACATTCCCGAGCTACTTCCAAAAGGACGAGGATGCCGTCATCGAGAGCCATGCAAAGCTCGACATCGCCGTCTTTACGCGCATCGCAGCAGCACTCGGCATCACGCGCCGCTACGTCGGCTCAGAACACGCTAGCCGCGTCACGCGCCTCTACAATGAAATCATGCAGACAGAGCTGCCAAAGGCGGACATCGAATGCCGCATCATCCCACGCAGAGAGATCAGCGGCGCACCGATCAGCGCCTCCAATGTCCGCCGTGCCATCAAAGACGGTGATCTCGCCGCCATCGCTCAGCTCGTACCGGAGACGACGCTCGCCTACCTAAAGAGCCCGGAGAGTGCAGAAGTCCGCGCAAAGATTGCAGCAGCCGATGACGTTGTGCACTACTAAGCGATCTTGCACGGCGCATCCGCCAAAAATAAACAACAAGACAGCACAGAAATTTATGGATTTCTGTGCTGTCCCTTTTTCTGTCAAGCGCCCCGCATCATACGCGCACGACGGATACCGACCCATCCTCGCTGATGGCGCGGCAGGCATCCGTATAGACCTCAACGAGCGCATATCCACCGCGCAGCGCGAGGGCGCGTGCCTTCTCCAGCCCTTCCGGCAGCGCCTCCCCCATTTTATAGTGCTCGATGATACTGTTGGTAAGGGTGAGGGTGTGGACTTCATACGGTTTTCCGAGATAACACTTTGAAACAATGCCGATGAGCTCCCCCCGCATCTCCACGAGATCCGGAAACGCCGCCCGGATCTCCGTGAGGATGGCTTCTTTTTCCGCCGCACACATCGCAGCCCCTCCCGCATCGAGCCGGCAGAGCGCCTCGATGTAGCGTGCAGAGCGTGTTTTCCGCAGGAGGCGGTCGCGCTGCTGCGGATCCTTGATGATTTCTTTGGTGGGTGCCGTATGCAGATGAAGGGCCTGCGCCTCCCCCTGCTTTTGATTGAGCAATGGTCTTGGCATAATGTCCTCCTAAACCAGCACGCGCCGCGTGCGCTTTTCTCCGGATGTGCGCAGCTCAGTGCCGCTGCCGATGGGACGGCCGCTTGCGGGTACGGCGCGTTCCTTCCCCCACTCGCGGATGGCGGCAATCTTCTCGGGCGCGGTCAAAGAGAGCGGAACGACGTTCTCGAAGGCACTGCGCAGATTTTCCTCCGAGAGCTGAAAGGCAGGGCTTGCAATCGTCCGATAGGCGAGATCGCGCACCGTAGACTCCAGATCCGCCCCCGTAAACCCCTCGGTCATCTCGATGAGCGTCTGTGCGAAGGGGCCTGTAAAATCAAGGCCTAAGTATTTACGCATGTAGAGCCGCAAAATCTCGTCCCGCTCATCCGCAGTCGGCAGGTCGATAAAGAAAAGCTCATCGAAGCGCCCGCGCCGCAGCAGCTCTGAGGGCAGCATGGAGACATCGTTGGCGGTTGCAACGACAAAGACCTGCTTTCTGCACTCTTGCAGCCAAAAGAGGAACTGCCCGACCATCCGCGTGGAAACGCCGCCGTCCCCCGTGCTGCCCGCCCCTGAAAGCCCTTTTTCAATCTCGTCGATCCAGAGAATGCAGGGCGCGACATTTTCCGCGGTCATGAGCGCATCCCTGAGCTGCTGCTCGCTCTGCCCGACATAGCTGCCCTGCACGGTCGCAAAATCAAGACGGTAGAGCGGCAGCTTCCAACTGACTGAAATCGCTTTGGCGGAGAGGGATTTACCGCAGCCGGGCACGCCGACGAGGAGAATGCCGCGCGGGGATTTCAGCCCCTTTTCCCGAAGGATCGCCCGCTTTTCGGCGGAAAAGAGCTGCCGCTTCTCATCGAGCCAGCTCCGCAGACCCGCAAGACCGCCGACATCCTGCACACTCTCATCGGCATGGATTTTTTCAAGACCTGAAATATCGGAAAAGAGGCGGTCCTTCGCGTTGCGCACCTCGTCCATATCCTCCTTGCGGATGGCCTTTTTCGCAACGAGCGCCGCCATGACATTTTCCGCCTCAATCGCGGTGACACCGCCGAGGATGGAGGCTGCCTCACGGATGTCCCGCTCATCCCACTCAATCGTGATTTCCGTGCGGTAGTCGTCGATGTAGCGGCGAATGGTCGCCGCCATCTCATCCTCATCGGGCAGCGGCAGAGAGAGCATCAGCCCAAGACGCTGCAAGCGGTTCCAGACGGCGGCCTGCGTAAAGACGATGATGGCGCCGCCCGTCTCACTCGCAAGGGTCACGAGATCGAGGAGCTGCCGCGCGTCGCTGCTGTCGCTCGTCAGATCGGGAATCTCCGTGAGGATGAGCGTGAGGTTCTGGCGACGTTTCATCTGCTCGCTCATGTAGTCCATGGCGCCATAGATGGATTTGTCCTCACTGATGACCTTGTCCGTCATGAGGTCATAGACCCCCTTCGAGAGGGTATGCACGCAGATGGGAAGCGACAGCTCTGTCGCCACTTCCTTCAGCAGGCAGAGCGCACGGCCGCGCTCGACGGTGTGCAGGGCGATGAAGGGGATGCGCGCGATGGCATAGCGCGTGAGAAGCTCTTTGCACTCGTTCCGTGCCGTCATAAAATCCTCCCTTTATAGATGCATAAAAAGCGCATCCCTGCGGATGCTTCTCTGCGTCGATTCATGTATCATAGTGCCACATGCTCAATGTGTCAAATCACTCACACGATGACTGCGGACAATGCTCATCATCCTGCCCGTGCGGTCGCTGCGTGCTGTATCCAAAAGGCTCTCCTGCATCCTTTCGGCATGTTCTGCAACCATCTTACACAGCGCTGCCCGCTGCTCCTTAGGCAGGGCGGGGAGATCGACCGCACGCAGCAAAAAGGAGAGTGTGCGCCGCAGACCAAGCAGCGCCGCAATGGTTTCCCGCTCATCCCGTGCATGCTGCATACTGCGGGAAAAGACCTCTGAGGCCGCACCCAAACGCACCTCGACGGCATTCATCAGCTGCGCCGTGAAACGCTCCGCGACGCCGGACTGCCACGAAAGACTGCCCTCTTGCATCGCCGCAAGGACTTCCTCATCGTGTCCGCGCTCTTTGAAAAGCGCAAGGAGCGCGATCCAATCGGCATAGGTCTTAGGCGGACATATCATATTCTGCTCCTGCGCACGGGGCTGTGCGGCGGTGTGAGGTTCCACATGGGAAGCCCTGCTGCAAAAATATCTGCACCGCGCTCTCCGATGGGTTCATCTCGGGGGGATGGCATCTGCTGCGCCGCCGCACCCGCATCAATGGGCGCAAACGGCATATCGCCGCGTGCATCTGCGGTGGCCGCCGCTTTTGCACCGCCCTTTTCCGCAGTGCCCAATGTACACGCTCCGCAGCTGCTGCAAAAGGCCGCATTTTCTCCATACACGGCACCACAATGCGAACAGACCCGCTCTGTCTTTTTTTGAATCTCTGCAAAAGCACTCTGCTGGCTCACTGTGCCCCCTCCTCTCAAATCTGCACGCGCCGCTCATGTGCAGCCTGCCCGAGGACGAACTGCCCCGTATGCAGCTCCGTTAGAAAATCGGTCACGCGTGTGCTGCTCTCATCGGCCCTTTGAAATGCGGCGCGGTAGTCAACGACCTCTGCCATCAGTGCACGGATGATCTGAACGCCGCTCGCCTCATCCTCCGTATACTGATCGGTGATGGTCTGATGGCGGGCATCGACATCCTTTTTCGCGCTCCGATAGAACAGGAACATCCCGATGGAAACAGCAGCACCGATCGCAATCCCCACCGGCCCGCCTAAAATCCCAACGAGCGGCGGCAGCACCGCACCCGCGCCGCAGAGCTTTTGCCCTGCGCTGAGACCGACCGCAGAGAGCGCCTTTCTGCGCTCCTCTGCCGCCCATGCGGTGAACGCCTCCAGTACCTCCGTCTCGTTTTCCCCGTCCTGCGTCTGTGCCGTAAAGGCACCGAGAGAAAACTTCACCGTATGCGGCACTGCCATGCGGTTCTTTGCAATGACATCCCGATAGGCGGAGAGAATCCAATCGCGCGAGAAGGCAATCGCCATCTTCTGCACCGTGATATTCGCACGGGACTCCTCCGGATTCATCGCTGCATCCGTCACGAGCTGCATAAAATTGCGGCGCTCCTCGAACGCCTGCTGCTTCATCTGCATCTCACGCTTCGCGCGCGCCTCATCCCCCTCGGCATCAATGACGAGCTGCTCAAGCGTCTGCGCCTCATGCAGGGACTGCTCCGCATCATCAAAATCCGTCACGAGGCTCTCCAACACGCGGTCCAGCTCCTCTATCAGACCCTTGAGCACAGGCTCTTGCCAAAAGATCTGATAGAAGTGGTCATAGACACGTTCATGCAAATGTGCGGCACACATCGCCTCTGCAAGCTCATTCCACGTCTTGCTGTATTTTTTCAAATACGGATAGTCAAGTTCCTGCTCACTCAGCTTCTCCGGCTGAAAGAGCTGAAGCGCCTCGCGCCACCTATGCTCTTGTTCCGCGATGAAATCCGGTGCCTCTGCGAGGCGCTCTATCCAACAATCGAGCTGTTTTTGGATCATCCCCTCACTATCGCGTCCGAAAAGCCCGTTCGCATAGGCGTCGATGATGAGGATGGCCTTGCGGTCGAGCGCCGTTTCATCCTGCATATCCAGATAGCGGCGTACCCACTGCAATGCCGCAGGACTGCGGTCTGCGCGGCGGCAGATGAGCGCAAAGAGGAGCGACGTCTTTTCATCATCGCGATGCACCGCCTCGCGGAGCGCCCGCTGCGCCAGATCCTCCCGGTCACTGATCCACGCCGAGAGCGCGACGAGCGCAGGCGCGAGCCAGTATTCCGGTGCCCCCAGCATCAGCTCCTCTGTCGCCGCCGTGATCGTGTCCCTGCGCACAATGCCGAGATCATTTGCCTGCAAGATCCCCTTCATCGTCCGACGGACAATGGCATAGTGCCCGAACTTTTGTTCGATCTCCTGCCGGAGTTTCACGAGGCGTGTCTCCGCCGTCTGTGCGCGGTTCGCAAGCCGCTGCATCTTAGAAAACGCAGCAAAATCCGATGACAGCTGATGCAGTTCTTTTTTCAGCGCACTGATCTGGTTGCCCATCAAGACGACATTGCTGTTCGTCGTATGAACAGAATCATCAAGCTCCTTTAGGCGCGTAGAAATCCACGAAATATCCTCAGTCGAAACAATCCGATCTGCCATATACTTCCCCCGTCTCTTCGTGTGTAGGCAGATCGCCCCGCCTCCTGCACAATACATTGGGTTCATTATATCATATTTTGTAAATAAGCGCGAATAGAGAAGTACATCTATATTTATATCGCGAAAACAATGCGGATATGGTATGATAAGATTCTATCGTATCGTAAAGGAGCATCACATTTATGATTCAAAAATTTACGTTAGATAACTTTTCCCCACAGCTTCGAAAAATCTATCGGGATGAAGATCAAAAAAAGCTCATGATTACCATTGGGGAGCGCTCCTACATCGTCAGTGGCCGTTTAGAGACATTTGATAAAGAAAACGAGCATATCCTGATCGGAAAATATTCCTCCCTGGCACATCGCCTAACCTTTATGATCGGTATGAATCATGACTATCGTTGCATTACGACCTATCCGCAGCAGATCATCGAGGAAGCAAGTGCTCCTGACCCTGCACTTCCGCTGACACCTATGGAAGATCCGGTCAGCCGCCACCAAATCATCATTGGCAACGATGTTTGGATCGGTGCCAATGCAACGATCATGGGCGGCATCCGCATTGGAAACGGTGCTGTCATCGGCACCGGCGCTGTCGTTGCAAAGAACATCCCGCCCTATGCGATCGCCGTCGGCAACCCCGCGCGCATCATCAAGTACCGTTTCGACAAAGATACCGTCACGCGGCTGCAGCGCATCAAATGGTGGAACTGGCCGCAGTCCGACATCGAAGAATACCTGCCCCGCTTCAACAAAAATATGCGTGCCTTCTTAGATACGTTCGATGTACTGCCGGAACAAGAAACCTCCCCCACATACATCGAAACAATCAAATCCATACAGAAACTGAAGGCGGACGGCTATCAAATCGCCTACTTCGTGCCGGACTTTGACATTGATGTCTCCCTTGCCGTCTGGCCGCGCGTGATAGAATCCTACCTCTCTACATATACCGCAGACAACCCCATCGCGCTCATGCTTGCCCTGCCCGAGGGGGATGCATATAGCACACAGACTATGGTCATTCAGTCCCTCCTCACCCAGTGCGGGGAGAATGCAGCGCTCATCCTGTCACATACATGCAGTGAAAAACTCTCATTTTCCATCGAGGTACTCCAAGAGTCGGATGTCTATATCACCACACGCGAAGGAATCTCATCCATCTGTGTTGACTACGCCGCCGATGCGGATCTTTGTATTCGCTACGGTCTGGATCACCACAGCCTGCTCTTTCCACCGATGCACACGAGAACGCTCTTTTGAGCCTCTGTCTTGCGCTGCTCTCATAAGTTCCACACGAAAAAAGCTGCCTGTAGGCAGCTTTTTCTTATGCAATCTCTTGCAGCACCGCTCCAATATCCATCCCGATCACAATACTGCGTGCGCGAATCTCATCGGGGAGATCCTCCACCCAGAGATTCACCGACGCGAGCGTCACATCCATGCGCTGTGCCGCCATCCGCCAAAACGGGTACTTGATGATGCCGGGCGTATTCATCCCAACACCAAGCTCCAGCAGGAGCGTTTGCCGCCCCTTAGTATGCTGCAGAAAATCTTGGTATCGCGCAGCCGCTGCACGCCAGCCTGCATCCTCCACGAAAGACGCATCGACACGCAGATGCGTTGTCATCTCTGCACCATCATCGGGACAATAGGGAATCAGCGCCGTCGGAATCTCCATCAGGGGATTGCCATGTGCCGGCAGAAGCAGCGCCCCATCTGCCCCAAACGAAAATCCCTGTGCGCGCAGCATGGCGCGTATATGCTCCTCATTGTCATACGTTTTCCCCGCCGAAGCCCCCATAGGACGACTGCTCTGAAAAAGACCAAAATCCCCCTGCGTATAAAAGAGCCGTTCCTTGTCAAATCCCGCCCGCTGAAAGGTATGATCCACATTCGTCGTCAGGACGAAATAATCCCGTCCATCCACCAGGCGCAGGAGATTTACATAGACATCGCTCGGCGGCATGGGGGCATAGCGGTTGATGTAGATACTCCTGCTCCACCACGCCCAGAATATCTCGCGCGTGGGAAACGGATAGAATCCGCCCGTATAGAGATCCGTGATGCCGAAGCGTTCCTGAAAATCTGAAAAATATTTGAGGAAGCGCGCACCCGCATAGTCATAGCCCGCCGCCGTCGAAAGCCCCGCCCCTGCGCCGATGAGAATACAGTCTGCTGAAGCAAGGACTTTTTTTAGTTGTAAAATGGATTCCCTCATGATAAAAGTCTTTCGTAAATCTCCTTATCTTCATCCTTGAATACATTGAAGACAACGCGCTCCATTGTTTTATTCTGCGCGAGAAATGCACGCACCTCGTGCACCGCGATCTCCGCCGCCTCTTTATTGGGAAAATGGAACTCTCCCGTGGAGATGCAGCAAAAGGCAATGCTTTTCAAATCGTGCTGCACAGCGCATGAAAGACAGGAGCGGTAACAAGAGGCAAGCAGTTCTTTATCACGCTCCGTTAATGTGCCCCGCACAATCGGCCCGACTGTATGGAGAACATAACGTGCAGGGAGATTGTAGCCGCGCGTGATCTTTGCGCTGCCCGTTTTCTCCGGATGTCCCTGCTGCTCCATGCGCGCTGCACACTCTGCACGCAGAGCGAGACCCGCCGCGCTGTGGATGGCATTGTCGATGCAGCGGTGACAGGGGATGAAGCAGCCGAGCAGACGGCTGTTGGCTGCATTCACGATGGCATCCACCACAAGGCGCGTAATATCCCCCTGCCAAAGGGCAAGGCGTGGATCTGCCGAGGCAGCAGGAATCATAATCGCATCAACCGTTCCGCGCTGGTCCCGCTCGGCTTTGAGCAGTTCATCCTGCAAACGCAGGAACTCGGCAGAGAGCGGACGCGGCTCCCGCACATTCATCAGTGCACGGAGCAGGCTGCGTTGTGCTGTCTGCTCTGCTGCGACCTGTGCCGCCTGTGCGCGGTACTCCGGCATCTCGGTGAGGAGGATGTCAATCAACTGTTTTATGAGCGATAAAGACATGGAGAACACTTCCTTTGTAGAGAGAACATCCCTACAACCTTTATGCTTGCACCAGAGACACGCGTTCGCCGATATGCGCCCCGCTCTCGATCAGATCGACCATCCCGAGCGCATAATCCTGATAGCTGATGACACTCTCGCCCGCTGCGCTTAGCGTCAGTTCCTCACCGCCGAGAATATATTTGCCCGTCTTTTCCCCGTCGGCACGGAAATCTGCCGCGGGGCTCACAAAGACCCACTTCGCATCCGTGCGAGAGCGGAGCGCCGCCAGCTCCTCCGTCTGTGCCTTCGCCAGCGGATAGAACTCTGCCGGGAACTCCGGCGTATCGGCCAGCTGCACACGGTGCGCCGGATCGACATAGAGACTGCCCGCACCACCGACGATATAGAGACGCATCTCTGTCCCCGCCACAAGATCCACCAGATGCTGGCTTGTCTTTGTATGCAGCGGCAGCGTCTCCGGCGCATACGCACCGAACCCGTCTACGACCGCATCAAATCCCGCCAGATCATCCTTGCTCAGATCGAGAATATCCTTCTGAACGAAGTTCTTGGCCGCGCTCTTATTTTCACTCCGCGCGAACGCCGTCACCTCATGTCCGCGCGCCACAAGCTCCTCGATGATGGCACGGCTTGCCTTCCCATTCGATGCCACAACTGCGATTTTCATATGAAATACCTCCGTAACGTCATTTCCTTTTTTGTAATTAACTTAATTACAAACGGAGTATATCATACATAAAACATAACGTCAATAGATACAATAAATTTATTTTGATACGAAATGGCAGTCCCAAATGCCCCCTGTGCGGGGGCATGTTTATTGGCGATACATCAGCGGATCCACCTCGGAGCGAATCCCATGGAGCGCAAGTTCCTCTGTCATCTGCTCGGTCGTGCGCAGCAGCAGAGCACGGGACGTGCGCCAGACCATCTTTTTAAGATACGAACTTCCGTCATAAACATAGCGGCGGCTCTTCTGTCCATCCTTCTTCACGATCTGCATCTCTCCCATAAACGTGAGGTTCCCTTTGGTCGATCGGCAGAAAAAACGCACGACGCGAATCTCATCAAGCGCATAGCTCTCCTCTGTACTGCCGCACAGTCCATGGTAAAACGTCATCAGACACCCACCCTCGATGCGCAGCACATCATAAAACGCATGCGCCGCTCGAGAACGCGCAAGAAACCGTACCGTCAATACGCCAACAGAGATACCGGCTGACATGAGCACCATGATCCAAATAATTTCTTCCATCCATATACTTCCTCTTATGCCTGTACTGCAGATGTTAAGCAGCGACTTGATACAACAGCGATCTATACATTAGATACTCTTGATGGAAGCGATGCGCTGCATACCGCCCGCAGTTTCAAAGTCAATGACCAGATCCTGCGTGAAGTGTGCTGTGATAGTCGTTCCGCTCCACTCGTACGGCGTACGGTTCCACAGGAGGAACGCCTCGGCAAAGATGCGATGATCGACCTCGAACTGCTCGATGCACTGCGTCACCGTCGAAACGAAGCGCGGAAAATCAACGGAGGCAAAGACCTCCTCCGGCACATCTGAAATGCCGACAAAGAATGCTCCACCCTCGTGCGGACAGCGATAGTAGGCATATCCATCTGCAAGCCCGCAGGCGACGATGGAGAGGTTGTGCCCATTGAATGTATCGTTCAGATCAAACTCTGCCTCTGTCAGCGGCTCCAGATGCCATTCCTCGCCGCGTGCCTTTGTCTCGTTGGCAAGGCAGATGATCGTATCGGGGAAGTGATTGATATTCTCCCATCCCCAGAGCCATGTGCCGCTCGATTTGGACGCACTCCCGATGAACTGAATCGGATACTCCCGCATGCCGAAGAATATAACGCCGCGCCCAAGGTCGATGTTCCAATTCTCATTCTGCACCACAAGTGCGCCGCAGGCATTCTGGACGCACATCATCTTACCGAGGCACGCTGAAAAAACATCACGCCAGTCGCTCCGATCTACCGAGAGCCGATCAAAAAATTCCTTCATACTCATTTTCTCCGTTCCATGATCCTTGACGATACGGCTCATAAATGATAAAATAGAGACATAAAAAGGGGCACTGTCTAGCGGTCGCCCCCATTACAAGCGAGATTTCCCCGCCAGGGTTTGGTAGACGCAAGGCGGGGGTTTCTCTTTTATCGTTTCATGGATATAATCAGCACGGTGAACACTACAATAAACGTGAGAAATTCGTAGGTCTCCATACCAACCTCCCCCTTTCCAGGGGGCAAGATTCGACCGCCCTTTCGACAGTGCTTGAAAATAGTATAGCATAAGAACATATGTAGCACAAGTAAACAAATCCCCTTGACACAGGAGCGTCAAGGGGATTTCCTATATACGATACAAATAAAATCAGATATCCAGATTGCGCACGAGACGTGCATTCTCCTCGATAAATTGGCGGCGCGGCTCAACCTTGTCGCCCATGAGGATGGTAAAGAGCTCATCGGCAGCCTCGGCATCCTCTGCCGCGACGCGCAGCATCGTGCGGCCTTCGGGGTTCATCGTCGTCTCCCAGAGCTGCTCGGGGTTCATCTCGCCAAGACCCTTGTAGCGCTGAATGGTCACGCCGTCGCGCCCAATCTCGTCGAGCTTCTTTGCCTGCTCCTCGTCCGTATAGGTATAGTAGTGCTTCTTGTCCTTGCGGATTTGGTAGAGTGGCGGCTGTGCGATGTAGACATGCCCGTGGTCAACGAGCGGCTTCATATAGCGGTAGAAGAACGTGAGGAGCAGTGTGCGGATGTGTGCGCCGTCCACATCGGCATCCGTCATGATGATGATTTTGCTGTAACGGCGCTTGGAGAGGTCAAATTCCTCACCGATGCCTGTGCCGAACGCTGTGATCATTGTGCGGATTTCGGCATTGGCAAAAATCTTGTCCAGACGCGCCTTCTCCACGTTGAGAATCTTGCCGCGCAGGGGCAGGATGGCCTGAAAACGCCGATCGCGTCCCTGCTTCGCTGAGCCTCCCGCAGAGTCGCCCTCGACAATGTAGATCTCGCACTGGTCGGGGTCTTTTACCGAGCAGTCCGCAAGTTTTCCCGGCAGGCTCGATACCTCAAGCGCATTCTTGCGCCGCGTGAGTTCCCGCGCCTTGCGCGCCGCTTCTCTCGCACGGGAAGCCATCAGCGCCTTTTCGAGCACCTTTTTCGTGACGGCGGGATTCTCCTCAAAATACTCCGTAAGCCCCTCTGTGACGATGGAGTCCACGATGCCGCGCACCTCGGAGTTGCCAAGTTTCGTCTTGGTCTGCCCCTCGAACTGCGGCTCGCGTACCTTTAGGCTGATGACCGCCGTAAGACCCTCGCGCACGTCCTCGCCCGAGAGATTGCCGTCCTTTTCTTTGAGGACACTCAGACGCCGTGCAAAGTCGTTTGCCGCACGCGTGAGGGCAATCTTAAAGCCCGCCAGATGCGTGCCGCCCTCCTCGGTATTGATGTTGTTGACGAAGCTGTATATATTTTCCTGATAGCTGTCGTTGTACTGCATCGCGATCTCGACGACGGTATCGTCCTTAACCCCATTGAAGTAGATCGGCTCCTCGCTCAAAGTCTCTTTCTTGCGGTTGAGATGGGAGACAAAGGAACGGATGCCGCCGTCAAAGTGGAACGTCTCGCAGCGCTCCGTTTCGCCCCGCTCATCCGCAAGGGTGATGGTGATGCCGTGGTTGAGGAACGCCAGTTCGCGCAGACGGTGTTTCAGTGTCTCGAAGCTGTACGTGGTGACGGTAAAAATCTCCGGATCCGGGACAAAATGCACGCGCGTCCCCGTCGTCTCGCTTGTACCGACCTCGTGCAGCTTTTCTGTCGTGACCCCGCGGGCAAAAGAAATATCATAGATGTGCCCATCGCGGCGCACCTCGACCTGCATCGAGGAGGAGAGGGCATTGACGACCGAGACGCCGACCCCGTGGAGGCCGCCGGAGACCTTGTACCCGTCGCCGCCGAATTTGCCGCCCGCATGAAGAACGGTGAGCACGACCTCCACGGCGGGCATTCCGCTCTCGTGCATATCGACGGGAATGCCGCGCCCGTTGTCCGTAACGGTGATGCTGTTGTCCTTATGAATCACAACCGCGATATAATCGCAGTAGCCCGCCAGTGCCTCGTCGATGGAGTTGTCCACGACTTCATAGACGAGGTGATGCAGGCCACGCTCGGAGGTCGAGCCGATATACATACCGGGGCGCTTACGAACAGCCTCAAGGCCTTCGAGCACCTGAATCTGTCCCGCGCCATAGTCCGCATCGACAGCGGTCACCTCGTCCCCCATCTCCTGTGTGCCGATTGCAACACCCGTGAGATCTGGAATATCTGCCATCTCGGCGGCTTCCTTTGCCTCCTCCGGCGTGAGCGGACGAATCTCCGCCTGCTCCTCGTTTGCATTCAGGTCGATTTTCTTTGCCATCATTTCCTCCTTTGGGGTCTGATATTACTTTATGAGAAAGATTTTATGAGGCGCATTTTCTCTCGGATTTCGTCGATGGTAAGAATCATGACAGTCGCCCCTTTCGTTATGATTTCTTCTGCTCCTTGCGCTGTTTCATTTCCTCCCAGAATTCACGCGTGGTGATGAGCTCATTCCGCAGTTCCCAAAACGTGCTCTGGATCTTCTTGGGCGTGACCTCCTCGGGCGGCAGTCCGCGGTGCAGCATGGTGAGCATCCGTGCATTCTCACTGTCCCTGTCTGTATACTCCGTTTTCCCTGCAATCTCACGCACAAGGTCGGCGCGCTCGCTGCCGAGCATGAGTGCTGTGCATACAGGCACGCACTTTATCACATCGGCAAGCTTTGCCCATGGCATTGTGCGCAGGACATCGCGCACCGCCCGCCGCGCATGGCGCTCCGCCGTACGCTGACAGTCAAAACACTCCTCTTTCATGAGACGCCCGCACGAGGGACACGGAGAAAAGCCGCGCTGCCGCTTCAGGTGCATCGCCTTGCGGGTCAAAAGATAGGCACGCTGAAAACGCACGCGCAGCGCCTCATCCTCTGTCAGACATGAAAGCGCCTTGCCCGCCGCGATTTCCGCATCCGAAAGCCCTGTCTGCACAACGGCACGCGCATATGCCGCAGGCGTCTCCTCCTCCGCCGCTTCTTGGATATGTGCGCGGCGCGAACGCGTGAAGGCGACTTCCTGCACCATGCGCCCGCCCGCAAAGTTGTTGACGCGCTGCACAATCTCCGGCATACTCATGCGCATTTCGTTCTTCCATGTCGCATCGGGTGCATAAAGATACAGTTTCCCGTCGCGGATGGACACGGCCTGCACGCGGCGTGCCACCATCTCCCCCATCATATCTGCCCAATGCGCCACAGCAGAATGGGCGATATAGTCCTGCGCGAACGCTGTGCCGAGGCGATGAATCGCCGCGCGCACGTCATCGCCCGCGTCTGCCGTTCCAAGTGTACTTCGCATATCCCTCCTCCTTTAGCTGCACCCATCAAAGGACTGTATGGGATTATTGTTCCTGCGTTTTTGTGATGCGTCCCGCCGCCACATGACGGTACGTCCCCAGACGCTTTTCGCCAAAGTACGACGCCTCCGTTGCCGTGATAAAGGTCTGGATGCCCTTTTCCTCGATGAAGGAAAGAAGCGCCATGCGCCGCGCCGCATCGAGTTCACTCATCACATCATCCAGGAGCAAGACAGGCATTTCGCCCACATGCGATGCGATATAAAAAAGCTCGGCCAGTTTAAGAGCAAGTGCCCCTGTCCGCTGCTGTCCCTGCGAGCCAAAACGCCTCAGATGAAGACCATCCACAGAGAGCACGATGTCATCGAGATGCGGCCCGACCCCTGTCGCAGCGCGTGCAATATCCCGCGCACGCCCCGCTGTTAACATCTCATTATACCACAAACGGAGCCGCTCTGTCATGTCGTCTTTTTCAGCGCAAAGACCTTCGGGCGCCCCTGCCATCTCATATGACATCGTGAGCGCTTCTCCTGCGGCAATGACATATTGCACCTTCTTTGAGAGCGCCCCAAGCTCTTTTACAGCGGCGATGCGGCGCACGGCAATCCGCGCGGCACTTTCCGAGAAATGCGCATCCCACGGCAGCAGGGCATCGAGTGTCACCCGCCGTTCCCGCAGCTCCTTTAAGAGTGCAGCACGCTGCTTTAGGATATGTGTATAGCGGAGCAACTCACCGTAGTAGGCAGGGCTTGCCTTGGAAAGTTCTGCGTCAAGATAGCGCCTCCGCAGTGCCGGCGCCCCCTTGATGAGAAAGAGATCCTCGGGCGAAAAGAGCACCATGGGAATAAGGCCAACCAGATCCCGCTGTTTGATCGGCACCCCTGCATGGAGGATGCGGCGCCGCGTCCCACGCGCAAATGCAAAGGTAAGCGTACCCGCAGCGCCATGCCGCAGCACGCCCATGTCGATCTGTGCACGCTCTTTTTCCACGCGAATCAGCTCCGCATCGCTTGTGGTGCGATGGGAGCGTCCAAATGCGGCGTAGTAAATCGCCTCGATGATGTTCGTCTTGCCTTGGGCATTTGCGCCGAGGAAAATCTGGACGCCTGCATCAAAGGAAAGATGCAGCGTCTCGTAGTTGCGGTAATCGTGCAGTGTGAGAGAAGTAATCTGCATATTTATACACGGACAATACGATAGGATCCGCCGCCTTTGACCTCTACCGTATCGCCCGCATAGAGCTTGCGGCGGCGTGCCGTCTCCGCTGCACCGTTGCAGCGAATGCAGCCTGCGGCGAGCAGCATCTTCACAGCGCCGCCGCTCGGCACATCACCCATACGCTTGAGCAGCTGATCAAGCTCGATATACGGCGTTTCGATTGCAGCATCTTCCACTTAGTGTGTCCTCACAGGTGTCACCACATAGATATAATCGGGGTCTGCTTCCTCACGGATGGTCATAGGCGATAGATTCTGTCCCTGCTCATTCGCCCCCTGCAAAGAGAGGATGCAGGTATCACTGTCCAGGGATTTCATTGCGTCGATCAGATAGGAGGCGTTGAAGGCAATGGTTGCCTCATATCCCTCGACCTTTGCCTCGATGGTCTCCTCCGCCTCTCCAACTTCGGGACTGTTGGATGTGATGTGGAGCAGTCCGCGCTCAAACTCCAGTTTGACAATATTATACTGATCCGTGCGCGAGATGAGTGAGGCTCTGTCCACTGCCGCCGCAAACTCTGCAGTGCTGAGTGTCACCTGGGTGCGTGCCGTCTCCTCCTTCGGGATGACCTTGCGGTAGTCGGGAAATGCCCCCTCGATGAGCCGCGTTGTCATATAGATGTTCTCAAATGAAACGCTGACTTGGTTATAAGAACATATGATTTCTATATCGGAAGGGATTTCACTGGAGATGGTACGCGTTACTTCCTCAAGGAACTTCGCCGGGATGATGATGCGGATCTGTCCTGCCTCTTTTTCCAGCTGCTCTGATTTGACCGCGAGACGATGGACATTCGTCGCTGCGAGCGTGACCGTTTTGCCCTCCACCTCCAGCTGACATCCCGTGAAGATGGGACGGCGGTCGCGCTGCTCCTCGCGCAGACAGGCAAATGCTGACTTTTTAATCAGTTTTGCAAGGGTGCGGTCTTTGATGGTGAAGCGGAGCGTTCCTTCCATGCGGCTCAGTACAGGGAAGTCGCTTGTCTCCATGGTGCGCAGTGTAAAACGCGCCGTGCCTGAGGTAATGACAGCGAGGGCATTCATCTGCTCTGTGTCGATGCGGATCTCCTCGGCCGGGAGCTTGCGGATGACTTCGGTGAGATATTTTCCGGGAAGCACTGCGGTGCCTGCTGTGTGTACCTCTGCGGGGATGGTGACGATAAAGCCCAGTTCATAATTTGTGGATTGCAGTTCAAGGTTCCCATCTTTGGCATCGAGATAAAGGCCCGAGAGGATGGGTGTCTGCGGTTTTGTAGAAAGTCCTTTGCTGACAATTTGTAGGGCGGTCATCAGATCGCTTCGAGAGAGTGAGATGTTCATGTGCGCTCCTTTCTGGTGGGGAGGTTTCTATTGGTTCTGGTATATATAATAAATATAGTAGTGGTAGTAGTAGGGGCTGTGGATTTGTGGAAAGGTGTGGAAAAGCCTTGTATGGGTAGTAACAGCTCTGTGGGTAAATTGTGGACAGATGAAAGGTACTTATCCACAGTTTACACAAAAGAGAAAGACAGATGGATTTATCCACAAACCGTCCACAGGATCTTCCGTATGTGCTCCACAAAGTCATCCACAGCAGCTAAATGCCGCGGATCTGTACTGTGAGCGACTGGAGGAGTGCCTCTGCCGCTGCGTCCTTTTTGATAAGACCCTGTATTTTTTTATGTGCGTGCATCACCGTGGAGTGGTCGCGATTGAAAAATCCGCCGATGGTCGGCCATGAGACATCGGTCAGCTCGTGGCAGAGATACATTGCGATTTGGCGCGGATAGGCGATATCGTTGCTGCGTTTCACGGAGCGGATGTCCTCACTCGACACCTTGAAATGCGTGCAGACCATACGCTCGATCATCTCCATCGTGATACGGCGTCCCTTTTCTCCGCGCAGGTAGTTGCCGAGCGCCGCGATGCAGGTCGTCTCGTCGATGGGCAAGCGCATGGTGGAGGCGTACTTGATGAGGCGCGTGAGTGCGCCCTCCAGTTCACGGATGTTGCTGTCCACGCGGCTCGCGATATAGACGACGACCTCCTCGGGGATCTGGACCTCCTCGGTCTGTGCCTTTTTTTGGAGAATCGCCACGCGCGTTTCAAACTCCGGCGGCTGTATGTCCACAGGCGCACCGCCTGCAAAACGCGAGATGAGCCGGTCCTCCAGGCCTTTAACATCCTGCGGCTGGCGATCGGAGGTCAATATGATCTGGCTGCCATTGTCGCGCAGCTTGTTGAACGTCTGGAAGAACTCTGTCTGTGTCTGCTCCTGTCCTGCGAAAAACTGAATATCGTCGATGAGCAGCACGTCGATGCTGTAATATTTCTGGCGGAAGGCGTCCATGTTCTTCTCGCGAATGGAGCGGATGAATTCGTTTGTAAAGTCTGTGCTTGGGATGTAGAGGACACGCTTTTCCGGATGGTCGGCGAGGATCTTGTGCCCCACGGCGTGCATGAGGTGGGTTTTGCCAAGCCCCACGCCCCCGTAGATAAAGAGCGGATTGTGCGAGGGCAGGCCCGGCGCATCCGCGACCGCCTTCGCCATTGCATAGGGGAACTGGTTGGAGCGTCCCGTGACGAAGGCCTCAAAGGTGTATTTGGGGTTGAGTGATGTTGTATCATCCGGTGCCGCCGCAGCAAGAGCTTCCTCCTGCATCCCTCCTGCTCCCGTGAGCGGAAGGGTCTCCTGTGCAGGGACCGCGGGTTCCGGTGCGGCGTCTTCGTCCCTGGACGCGGGCATTGCCGTCTGTGCACGCGCCGCCAGAGTGCTGTCCACGACCAGACGGATGCTGTACGCGTCGCCGAGCGACTGCCGGACGGCGTCGCCGAGGAGGACGAGATAGCGCGGTTCGATGTACTCTTTTGTAAAGACATCGGCGACCGCGAGTGTGAGCTGTTGGTCTTGCAGCGAAATGGGGGTGATTCTCGAAATCCACTTCGTGATTGCCTCCGGCGGGAGAATGCCGTCGGCACAGGATAGGATCTGCTGCCAGCGCACCATGAGCGATGGATGTTCTGCTTCGGACATAGGTTTGAATCCCCTTCAAAAAATCGCTGAAAAATCTTTTATCCACAGGGTTATTCACAGCTGTGGATAAAATTGATGATAAAAATAGGAGAAAAGAGGCATATAAAATGCTCTTTTCATGAGTTTTCCACAATGAGGCAGAGTTATTCTAACAAAAATCGTCCTACTTATCAACAGTTCCGAATGTCTTTTGTGGGAAAAATTCGCGGCTGCCTTTGGATATTGCCTTGACAGTACGATGTACCTTCGTCTATAATAGCGACAAATAAGACTTTGATTTGAACGTCCCGCGTCTCGTGGCACCTGCCGCAGTACGTGCGGCAGAAAAGGAGGTGACGAGAGGTGAAAAGAACATACCAGCCGAACAATCATTGGAGAAAGAAAACACATGGATTTCGTGCACGCATGAAGACGAAAGGCGGCCGCCTCGTGATTCAGAGAAGGCGTCAGCGCGGAAGAAAGAAGCTTTCAGCGTAAGCAGGCTACGAGGTCACCGCGGGTGACCTCTTTTTTAACGGATGATGAAAAAGAGATATACGCTCCCGCGCACGAAGATCATTAAACGGCGCAATGATTTCCAACATATTTACCATACAGGCACTTCCTATACGGGGCGGCGCATGATCCTCTGCGTGCTGCGTACACCGCGCTTTGCGGGCAAGGTCGCCTTTGCCGCAGGAAAAAAACTCGGCTGCGCTGCGCAGCGCAGCCGGATGAAGCGGCTCATGCGAGAGGCCTATCGCCATATGCAGCATGAGTTGTGCGCGGACGCGGGGCTGCTGCTCATCGCGCGCGCCGGCATGGAAGGCGTCAAAATGCAGGATGTGCAGCAGGATTTGCGTGCGCTCCTGCGCCGTGCCAAGCTTTTTGCGCACGGAGGCACGCATGATGAGGGGCACCGATGAAACGGCTGCTCCTTCTTCTCATCTCTTTTTATCGCAGCGCGATTTCTCCGCTCATGCCGCCGCACTGCAGGTACTATCCAAGCTGTTCGGCGTATGCGATGGAAGCCATCGTTCGCCATGGGGTGCGCCGCGGCGGATGGCTTGCCGTAAGGCGCATCCTGCGCTGTCATCCCTTTCATGCGGGCGGCTATGACCCCGTGCCGTAGTGTGTACATGTAACAGCACCGCCGTCGTATGTACCAAAGCTTTCCATGACGATTGCAGAGTAGACCTTAAGAGCACATTCATATCCAGCAGCAGACGAGATAACCCATACTTCCAGAGATATTAGGAGGAACTACCGTTGATCGAATTTTTCAGCGACCTGTTTTCGCCCATCATCCACCTGCTCCAGATGATTCTCGGTGCATTTTATACCATCACCAGTTCCGTCGGTCTTGAAAGCTACGGCTTTCCCATCATTCTTCTCACCATCCTCATCAAGCTTGTGACCTATCCGCTCACGGTCAAACAGGTGAAGTCGATGAAGGCGATGCAGGAAATTCAGCCGAAGATGAAAAAGATTCAGGAGAAATATAAGAACAATCCGCAGATGCTTCAGCAAAAGACCGGCGAACTCTTCCGCGAGGCAGGTGTCAACCCGCTTGCGGGCTGTCTGCCGCTCCTCGTACAGATGCCAATTCTCATGGGGATGTATTATGCTCTTTTCAACCTCGCCTATCCGAGCGAGGCGGCGGCCGTATTTCTCTGGCTGCCGAGTATGAGTGACCCCGATCCCCTTTATATCCTGCCGGTTCTCTCGGCGCTCACGACATTCATCCAGCAGAAGATGACGAGCACGGAGATGAATGCACAGATGAAGATCATGATGACCGTTATGCCGCTGTTCATCGGTTGGATCAGTCTGAATTTCCCATCAGGACTTGTCCTTTACTGGGTGACGATGAATCTTGTGCAGATCGTGCAGCAGTGGTGGATGTACCGCAGCGAGGGTGCCGCGGCAAAGGAGGCGATCTAGCATGGCAGAGATCATCGAGGCAGAGGGGAAAACCGTCGAGGAGGCCCTTTCTGCGGCGCTCGATAAACTTGGCTGCGGCCGCGCAGAGGTCACCTACGAAGTCTTACAGCAGCCCTCGCGCGGCTTTTTGGGGCTGTGGGGGAAGCGCGATGCACGCATTCGCGTGACGACGCATCCCGTGATCGTGCCGCAGACAGAGCAAAGACCGGCGCCGCCGCAGCCGACGTATCAACAGGAAAGCCCGCGTGCGTTTTCGCAGACACCGCGGCGTTTTCATACCGATTTGCGCACACCTGCAGAGCGTACCGCAGAGGCGGATGCTTCGGAGGCGTGTCCTTCCTATGACGGTGCATCCCCTGTAGAAGAACGCCGTGTGCGGCGCGGCAGCGCGTCTTTGCAGCCGCCCGCGCCGGAACTGCTTGCGCGTGCGGAGACCTTTTTGCAGGCGATTTTTTCTGCCATGCACCTTTCTGTGACACTGCGCAGGATCGACACCGATACGGGGGTTGTTTACAATATCCGGGGTGAGAACCTCGGCATTCTCATCGGAAAGCATGGATCGACACTGGATGCCTTGCAGTACCTAACAAACCTCGTCGTCAACAAGACGCCCGAGAGCGGCTACACCCGCATCATTCTCGATGTGGAGGACTATCGTGCACGCCGTGAGGAGACACTCACACGGCTTGCGGGGCACCTTGCGGATAAGGCGTGCCGCATCGGTGAGGAGATCCACCTAGAGCCTATGAGCCGCCACGAGCGCAAGATCATCCACATGGCACTCCAGGACAATAGGCGCGTCACCACGTACAGTGCGGGGGAGAACCCGCGCCGTTATGTCGTCATCGTTCCGCGGCGCAAGAAATACACGCGTGACTATGAGGACGGCGGATATGACCGCTATGAATACTGAGCAGTAAAGCGGGTGCATCAGCCCATCGTTGGAGGATGCACCCGCCTCGTTTCTATACGTTTTTTGTAAAAAAGCCATATCTTGAAAGGAGCGCCATGACAGAGGACACCATCAGCCAGATTGCGACACCGCGCGGTGCGGGCGGCATCGGCATCGTCCGCGTGAGCGGCAGTGAGGCGCTTTCTGTTGCCTGTCGCGTTTTTCGCTCTGCCACAGGCAGAGATGTGAGGGAAATGGCGCCCTATACCGCGTGCTATGGGCATGTCGTCCGTGCGGACGGTACTGTGCTCGACGCCTGCATCCTGCTCTATATGCGTGCGCCGCACTCCTATACGGGCGAAGATACGGTGGAGCTCCAGTGTCACGGCGGCAATATTGTCCTGCGTGCGGTACTCCTTCGGACATGGGAGGCGGGGGCGCGTCCGGCCGAAGCGGGAGAGTTTACAAAGCGTGCATTTCTGAGCGGACGGCTTGATCTCGCGCGTGCTGAGGGCGTGATGGAGCTGATCGCTGCCAAAAGCGAACGTGCAGCAAGGGCGGCACAGGAGCGTATCGCGGGCGCATTCTCCCATGCCATTGAGGCGGTGCGGACGCGTCTGCTCGGCAGCATCGCACGGATTGAGGCGGGCATTGACTTTCCAGAGGATGATGTGGAGGATATGGAGCGGGATGCGCTTCGGACGGAGATTGCCGCAGCACACGATGCCGTCACGCGCCTGATGAGGGGGGCCAAGACGGGGCGTGCTCTGCGCGAGGGCATCAAAACGGTCATCGTCGGGCGTCCGAATGTCGGCAAGTCCAGTCTGCTGAACGCACTCCTTGGCACAGAGCGTGCCATCGTCACCGATGTGCCCGGTACGACGCGCGACGTGATTGAAGAACAGATGAGCGTCGAGGGTATCCCGCTGCGTCTTCTCGATACTGCGGGGCTGCGCACCTCGGATGATACCGTCGAGCAGCTTGGTATCGCACGCACGGAGGAACATCTTCTCGGCGCAGAGCTGATTCTCGCTGTCTTTGATGGGGCGGCGGCACGCACCGCCGAGGATGACGCACTGATTGCGCGGCTGAAGGGATGCCGTGCACATATGATTGTGCTCTGCAACAAGAGTGATTGTGCGCCCGTCCTGACGGCGGAGGATTTTTCGGCGCTTTCCGCGCATGTCCTTTTCGTCTCGGCGCGTACAGGGGCAGGCCTTGACGAACTGCGCCGCGCGATTGCAGACGGGGCGGTGCAGGTAGAGGGCGATCTTGACGATGGTGCGCTCCCGAACAAGGAGCGTGAGGTGGAGGCGCTTGGCCGCGCGGCAGCGCTCCTCGATGAGGCGATGTGCACCCTTGCGGCAGATATGGGGACGGATTTTGTCTCCATCGATCTGCGCGGTGCCTATGAGGCACTCGGTGAGATCCTCGGTGAGACGGTGGATACCGATCTCATCGACCGTATTTTCAGCGAGTTCTGCCTTGGAAAGTAAAGGGGTGTCATCATCTGATCGGCAAAAGCTGCGGCAGATGTACGCTGTGCGCTGCGCCGGCGGTCGTTTTTCGGCATCTCATAAACTGAAAATCACGCATTCGACGATGAAAAGCATGACAATCTTGAGGATGAAAGCAGAGGAAGAATCTATTTGAGCAGCACTACGGACTATGATATTATCGTCGTCGGCGCAGGTCATGCGGGCGTTGAGGCCGCGCTCGCGGCGGCACGGATGGGGCGCAGCACCCTCATCCTGACGCTCTCGCTCGACAACATCGCCATGCTGCCGTGCAACCCGTCCATCGGCGGCCCCGGCAAGAGCCATCTCGTGCGCGAGATCGACGCACTCGGTGGAGAGATGGGGATTGCAGCGGACAGGGCATCCATCCAGCGCCGTCTGCTGAATACAGGCAAGGGGCCTGCGGTGCACGCCCTGCGGATGCAGGCGGATAAATTCCTCTATCAGCGCATCATGAAGGAGACGCTTGAGAATACAGAGAATCTCGATGTGCGTCAGCTGCTCGTGACGGAGCTTATCGCAGAGGAAACGCCACAGGGGCGGCGGGTCACGGGTGTCCGCTGCGAGACGGGGGAGGCTCTTTCGGCGCGTGCCGTCATTCTCGCGACGGGGACATATCTACGCGGCCGTATCATCCTCGGCGAGACGATCTATGACAGCGGTCCGAACGGACAGCGGCCTGCGATGGCGCTCTCAGACTCTTTGCGCACGCTCGGGTTGAAGCTCATGCGGTTTAAGACCGGAACACCTGCACGTCTTGATCGGCGGAGCATTGATTTCAGCAAGACCTCCCTACAGGAGGGCAGCCCAGCCGCACCGTCCTTTTCGTTTATGACAGAGGAGATGCCCCAAACGCAAATCCCCTGTTATCTGACCTATACGAACGCAGCCACACATGCCGTCATCCGCGCGAACCTCCACCGCGCACCGATGGCAAATGGGGTCATTGAGGGCATCGGGCCGCGCTACTGCCCGTCTGTTGAGACGAAGATTGCACGCTTTCCGGATAAAGAGCGGCATCAGCTCTTTTTGGAGCCGGAGGGGCTTCATACGAATGAGATCTATGTGCAGGGGATGTCCACGAGCCTGCCGAGCGATGTGCAGGAGGCGTTCCTCACGACCATCCCGGGGCTTGCACATGCCCGCATCATGCGCCCGGGCTACGCCATCGAATACGACTGCCTCGACCCGTTGCAGCTGACGGCAACGCTTGCGGTCAAAAATGTGGCGGGGCTTTATGCGGCGGGACAGGCGAACGGTACGAGCGGCTATGAGGAGGCCGCCGCGCAGGGCCTTATCGCGGGCATCAATGCCGCGCGTGCGGTGACGGGAGAGGAGCCGCTCATTCTGCGCCGCTATGAGGCGTATATCGGCGTTCTCATCGACGACCTTGTGACCAAGGGCACAGAGGAGCCCTACCGCATGATGACGAGCCGCGCGGAGTATCGGCTCATCCTGCGGCAGGACAATGCGGATCTGCGTTTGACGCCGCGCGGACGGGCGGTGGGACTGGTGACGGACGCACGCTGGGCACGCTTTACGGCAAAGCGCACGGCCATCGAACATGCGCTGAAGGATCTGAGGGAGATAAGGCTCAGTCCCTCTATAGAGACGGAGGCGCTCCTTAGGGATGCGGGATTTTTGCCGCTGCGCGTGCCGATGACGCTCTTTGACCTGCTGCGCCGTGAGGGCAGTTATGAGGCGCTTGCGCCGCTTTTTGACCTGCCCGCGCTCGCAGATGATGTGCGCGAGGAGGTCGAGATTACTGTACGTTATGACGGCTACATCCGCAAACAGCAGGAGCAGATTGACCGCATGGAGCGGCTGGAAAGCCGCCGTATTCCGGCGTCCACGGACTATGCGGCGATCAAGGGGCTGCGCATCGAAGCGGCGGAAAAGCTCGCTGCGGTCTGCCCGCGCTCCATCGGGCAGGCATCGCGCATCAGCGGAGTCTCTCCTGCCGATCTATCCGTCCTGCTCGTCCATCTGGAAAAGGAGCAGCGCAGAAAGACGCTTTGAGATTTTTGGAGAAACGCCCGCCTGTCGGGCGTTTTTTGTATGAGGCGGAGGCTTTTGGTTTGCGCTGCGTGTGCTGTCCGTCACATTTGCGATAATTGAATTTACAATCTGCTCAATTTATTTTATAATAATGAGATATTATGTGAGGTGGCATGGGATGAAACAGATGGAACTCGGTGCATCCAGGCGTGCGGTGTTTATGGATGGGGTGCATGACGGTGTGCCGCTCGCGCTCGGCTATTTTGTGATTTCGTTTACGCTTGGGATTCTGGCGAAAACGGCAGGGCTCTCGCCATTTCAAGGATTTATTGCAAGCCTTTTGAATATTGCATCGGCGGGGGAGTATGCGGGCTTTACGCTCATCGCAGCACATGCGTCCTATCTTGAGATAGCCGTGCTGACGCTTGTGGCGAATGCACGTTATTTTCTCATGGCGGCAGCGACGACACAGCGCTTTGCGTCTGACCTGCCGCTGCGGCATCGGATTTTTGTGGCGCTCGGGGTGACGGATGAGATTTTCGGCATTACGGTTGCACGCGGAGGGGTTGTGCACCCGTATTATAATTATGGCGCGATGGCGATCTCCATCCCAAGCTGGGCGGTGGGCACCTCCATCGGCGTCATGATGGGCGGGATTCTCCCGGCGGCGGTGCTCTCTGCGCTCGCGGTTGCACTCTATGGGATGTTCGTCTGGGTGATTCTGCCCGCAGCGAAAAAGAGCCGCCCCATTGCCGGCATGGTGGGGATGAGTTTCCTGCTGTCGTTTGCGGCCTCATATGCTCCTTTGGTTGGCGAACTCTCCAGTGGCACGCGCACGATTTTCCTCACGCTCCTCATCGCAGGGGTTGGTGCGGTGCTCTTTCCCGTGCAGGGAGAGCAGGAGGAGAGCAATGGATGAGATCTGGGTCTACATTGCTGTCATGTCGGCGGTGACGGTTTCCATTCGCGTGTTCCCGGTGCTTCTTCTGCGCCGTACGATCAAGAATATTTTTGTGCGCTCGTTTCTTTTCTATGTCCCGTATGTGACGCTCGCCGTCATGACGTTTCCCGCGATTGTGCAGGCGACGCGCACCCCTCTTGCGGGGGCGGCGGCGTTCGCCTTTGCCATTTATCTCTCGTGCAGCGGCGCGAGCCTCTTTCGCGTGGCGGCGGGTGCAAGTGTGATGGTGCTGCTTGTGGAATGGATTGTGTTTGCACTGTAGCATAGGGGCAGAGCTGCGCAGTGAGGAATCTATGAGGAGCCTTTAGAAAGTGATGGAGGATCAGATGAATCTCAAAGAAGCATTTCAGTTCCAGAAGCGGCTCAGTGCGCTGATGGAGATTGCTGCCGGCTATCTGGACGATGTGGACAACGTTATGACGGTGACGGAAAAACATCTGCGCAGCAAGGTGGTTCCGGAGCAGGCAGATGTGTCCTATGATTGCAGCGAAAAGTCGGCGCTTGGCTATGCGCCCATGGCAGTGCTTGCCGCGTGGCAGGCGCTCATGAGCGAAAAGGAGGCGCTTGGGCGTGCGATTGCACAGGCAAAGGCGGGGATGGATTTTGCCTTTGATGCCGCCATCGAGGAGAACAGGGCGCGTCGGCGTCTCATTCGTACGCTTCAGCAGATGGTTCGTCAGCGCAGCTCCAGCAAGGTGCTGCGCGGTGCGGGTATGGGCTATGTCTTTAACAAGGAGGGCAATCAGACGTCCTATTGCTATGACATCGACGAGGTTCGTACGATTGACTATGACCGTACGGCGGTGCGCACGCTCCTGCGGGAGACGGTGGGAAAAGCAGAGGAGGTTTCTCTCATGATCGACCATGCACTGCTCTCTGTTACCGTCGATTATACCCCGCAGCTCTTTGCCTGTGATGCGGCACTTTATGAGCATACGGACGGGGGTGCGGCGGGCGATGCGAGTGCGCTCGAGGAGATCATTGGCAAACTTTAAGAGGATATGCCGCAGGGCCGTTTCGGCTGCTGCGGCGGGGACAGGGACGCGCTCTGGTTCAGGTGCAGATGAACGATGAGGCTGCACAGGGCGCTCCCGCAGTGCGGGCGGCGCTGCATCTATAAATGAACAGCGCTTTTTGAAAAAGATTCCGCCGGACGTACGGACCGCTCCGGCGCTTTTTGAAGGCTGACGCGGACACTTACTTCCTGCTTGCCGCGAAGCGATACGCATATGCACCATACGCTTGACGCGCATACTTCGTCCGCCGCTATCCGCACAGATCACAGAATACGCTTCTCCTTATCCATATCTTGCAATTTGCAGGCGTCTGCCTGCAAGCATAGGAGCGGTGTTCCTGTCCCTGCCACAGCAGCCGAAATCCAGTACGCACCGAAAAATCTTTTTGAAAAACAACAATACACAAATGCTGTGATAAACGCTATGGGCGCCTTTGCCACAGGAGGGTAGGATGGAGTTTGACTGTTGGACAGGCCTTTTCATCGAGGGAAAGCGGTACACGATTGCCGAGAAGATCCGCTACCGCGAAAAGACATCGGACGATACATGGACGGAGTATGGTCTCATTGCCGATGCGGATGACAGCGGGACCGCGAAGGAACTGCGCGCATGGTTGAGCATCGCAGACGGCGGTCTCACATGCATGCGCTCTGTCCCCATCTCGCGCAGAAAGCCGCCCACCGGCTATCGTCTGCATGATAAGGGCGTGCAGGTTGTGACGGGGGTATGGGGCGATACGGATGCCTCCGTTGGGGATGAGGCAGTGTATTTCCAGTATGAGAGCGACGATGGGAAGAATACTTTTTTCCTTGAGGACTGGGGCAGCGTAAAGATTGCTGCACAGGGGCAAAAGATTGCGTCCTCTGATATTGTTCCCGTGGATGATTCTGCTGCTGTACGCCGTGCTATGCAGATGCGCATACAGACCAAGTTCCTGCGGTACGGCGAGAATATTGGCGCATACATATTCGCTGTGATTGGTCTTTTCAGCATCATATACTTTGTCATAAACATAGTGTCCGATGTGCAGGAATGGCATCAGTTCCGCCGCTTTCTCGGCGTGCCCTATGTGCTCCACGAACACCTGTCGGATGCGCCGTATTATACGCGGCAGGCAGATGAGGGCGGTGCAGTGATGTATACGGCGGATGTGGATGCTGCCACTGCTGCGCTTGACCTCATCGAGGGGGTGGACGGATGGGTGCAGGATGCCTTTGCAGATGAGACGAACCCAGAGCGCCCCATTGTCATCCGTACGAAGGAGGAGCTTGCTTACATTACGGCTGATCCGAGCGGTGCTGCACATATCGTTCTTTGCGCGGCGGAGCCTGATACGACACCTCTGGAGGAGCAGATGAAACGCAGTCATACGCTCGCCCGGTACGCCGAACTCGTACGCGCGGGCGATGAACGCGGACGCGCCGCCGTTGTTCTTGAAAAGCCTGCATCCGGCCCTGCATCCGCCGCGCAAAGTGCGCCTGCCGCTGCCGGTACGGCACCTGTGCAGACGTTCGAAAACAAGCACTACCGCAAGAACCACTGACCGCGTACGAAAGAGCGCACAGGAGAAAAGCGCAGCGGTATCTGCGCAGTTTAGCACCCCAGTACAAAGGAGGCTTCCATGATCTATCTGTCCGACCTGATGCTCACCATATTTTATGCGGCATTTGGCATACTGCTGATGATTGTGTCCAATGCGGTGATTGACCTTTTTATCCCCGGCGATTTCGCCGAGGAGATTCGGCGGGGCAACCGCGCCGTTGCATGGCTCTCGGCAGGCTCTTTTATCGGGATCGGGGAGATCCTGCGTGCTGTCATTTTATCCCCCGTCTATGAAGCCGCCGCACCGGACTTTATGCAGGGCGTGCTCTCAAGCGCTGTCTATGCCGCGCTTGGCATTGTGTGCTTTATTCTGGGCTTTTTCGTAATCAATCTCTGGCACCGCAAATATGCGCTTGCCGCAGAGATTCAAAAGGGCAATACGGCGGCGGGGATTTTGGTCTTTGGCATCTTCGTTGGACTTTCGCTTGTCATCAGCGGCGCGGTGCACTGAGCGATGCTCGTATAGGGAGGGGGGGGGCTGCATGGAGAATATGGGAAAAAAGGCGGCGCTTCTTGTCGCCGCATTTGCATCCGTCGCCGGACTTGGCGCGGCCTATCACTACCGCAACGATATTGCCTTTGCCGCGTGTGACCTCATTCATCCCGCGTGGAACGCAGGCGAGGCGCGGCTTTCGGATGCGTTTGGCAGACGGTTTTCCCTGCTCAACAATGGGGACGGAACGGAGACAGCGCTCTACGACAATGACACAGCCGTGACATTTCGCCGCGATACGGCGGGCAATCTCATCTGGACATACGGCACGGCGAGCCTGCTGGCGCCGATTGCCGTGCAGTACTTTGCCTTTCACGGGTTTTCATATCCCGGCGGCGCGATGGATGCCGATGCCATGATCTACCGTGTGCATGGTACCGTAGAGCCGCTTCCCGCACCCTATACCGCCGGAAAAACGGGGGGCACGCACGGACACGGCGTAAGCCATGTGTTTACGGGGCGCAGCGGTGATTACGAATCCAAACGGAGCGATCAGTCGAGCAGCATCAGCCGCAAGTCCGGCTTTGGCCGTGCGGGCATCCGCTCCTCCGGCGGTTCATGAGGCCCGATATGAAAGCAACCTACATTGACCGGCTGGATGCAGATATTTTTTCATACATCCAGTACGGCGATTATGCCGACCGCTATCCGACGCATACCGTGCAGACATTTCCGCAGCATTTTTATGACGAACTGCGCATGGCGTCTGCCGCGCTCTTTCGCATCTTTTGCAAGGCGGCGGCGGTCTTTCAGCATGCGCCCGCCGATTTTGCGCGTGCGATGGACATGCCCGCGCAGCTTTTGCCCTATCTGCATCTGCCGAATGCCTTTCATCTTCCCACATGGCTCTCGCGCTTTGATTTTGTACTGGATGCGCAGGGGCATATCCATATGGTAGAGATCAATGCAGATACGCCCTGTTTTATCGTCGAGTCGTTCTATGCAAACGGCGTTGCGGCAGACTATTTTGGCATGGGCGACCCCAACGAAGGCGCACTAAGCGCACTGCGCGCTTTTCTCGCCCGCATCCACGCGGCGCTTTGTATGCCCGTTGCAGATCTTCGGGAAAAGACGCTCTCATGCCGTCCCTTTGTATTCTCCTGTTTTGAGGATTATCCCGAGGATTTTTCGACAACGCGCTTTCTCATGCGGCAGATGCAGGAGGGGGCACCCCATGCCGATATTCGCTTTCTCTCGTTCTATGAAATGGCGCTCGATGCGGCGGGCATCCCGCTCACCGATGGCGGGTATGCGGGGGCGCTCTACCGTTTGCACCCCATGGAGATCCTCATCGACGAGCAAACGATGGAAGGCGAGCCGCTTGGGCAGATGTTCCTGGAGCTTTACAAAGCGGGAAAATTCTCCCTGTTCAACCCGCCCGAGGCAATCATCCTGCAGAACAAGTCCTTTATGGCGCTCGTCTATGCACTCGCACGCACGCGGCAGTTCTTCACCGCCCATGAGTGCGGCATCATCGAGCGCTATCTTACGCCTTCGTACTTTGCGGACGATTTTGACACATGCGCGGATGGTGCGTACATCCGCAAGGAGATTTGGGGGCGCGAGGGACGCAACGTCAGCATCGTAGAAAAGCACGGATGCAGCCATACCATCCCTTTGAGAAAACAGGTGGAAAACGAGGACGAAATCATCTGCCGTGAGAGCAAAAAGGCGATGTATCAAACCTTCATCCGTCAGCCGCATTTCGTTCATACAGTAGACTCCGGCGAGAAAGAGGGCTTTTTGACGCTCTCGTGCTTCATGCTCTTTGGGGCGCCGTCTGCCGTCGGTGCACGCTTTTCCCCCGAGGAGATCGCAGGGACGGAGGCGTACTTCGTCCCGCTTGTCGAGGCGGCGTCTGAGACAAAAAAATAGAACAGAATTCTTCCTGTTCTATTGGCAGAAACTTTATGCTATAATGACAAGCGGTGACTGATGACAGTTGGTTTCCCCTGCAGGGGGTGATGTGCGTGACGCTTTATGAAAAGCTCTCACTCCTCATCGGGGCGGCGACGCTCGCGGTGAACATCATATTTCTGATTTTTAGATAGACAGAAAAAAGAACCGACAACGGTTCGCGTCGGCTCCTTCTTCATGTACTTAAAATACTGGGGAGAGACCGACGGTACCAAACATCAGTCACTCTTTTTATGTCTTTATTATAGGTTGCACAAAGTGAAAAGTCAAGCCTTTCCCTTTCCGCTGCGCTGCTCTAAGAGATTTCCGAGGAGGAAAAGAAACAGGGATGCGGTGATGCCGATGGCGATGGGATGCAGACCAAACGGTTTTAGTCCTGCCGCCATTGCGCCGCAGTAGATGAGTGTACCGCCTGCCATAGAGAAAAGAGCGCCCGTGCGCGTTGCTGATTTTGTAAACAGACCGAAGACGAGCACCCAGAAGAACGCTGTTTCAAGACCGCCAAAGGCGAACATATTGATCAGCCAGATGAGCGATGGCGGCGCAATGGCGAGGATGAAGACGAGGATGCCAAGCGCTGCGGTGACGCCCATGGAGAGATGTCGCAGGGTCTTGTCGGACACTTCCTGCCCTCGCTGCTTCATATGGTGCAGGTAGACATCCTTTACGACGGCAGATGAGGCGACGATGAGCACGCCCGAGATGGTCGAGATGGACGCTGCAAGCGGGCCGATGATGGCAAACCCGAGGAGTGCAGGCGGCACGACGGCGGCCATCAGATGCGGAATCACGCTGTCCACGCCGCCAATATCCTTGGCAGGGACACCGAGGACGCCGCGGCCGAGGACGCCTACGAGATTGACGGCGATGTTCATAAAGGCAATGACAATTGTCCCGATCACCATGGCGCGGTGCATATCGCGGCTGCTTCGGTAGCTGATGCCGCGGACGACGGACTGCGGCAGGGCGATGGTGAGTACACCCACGAGCAGCCATTGGGAGATATAAAGGGAGATGGGCATGCGGCCCGCTGCCGTCGGCGTCAGCATCTCCGGGTGCGTGGTGCGCAGTTCATTTAGAATACTGGAAAGGCCGCCGCCCGCATCCAGCACATAGTAAAATAGAATCACGATGCCGAGCATCATCACGATGGCACAGCAGGTGTCCGTCAGCGCCACTGCGCGGAAGCCGCCAATCGAGGTATAGAGGACGACCACGATGCCAAAGAGCACCAACCCCAGCTCATAGCGGTAGCCCGTGACGGCGGCAAAGAGCTGCGCGCCGCCGACGAACTGCGCGACCATGGACGCTGCGAAGAATACGACAATGGCGAGCGCCGCACATGCCGCGAGTGCATCCGACTGATAGCGATGGCGCAGGATGTCCACAATCGTGACGGCGCCGATGCGGCGCGCGAGCAGGGCGATTTTTTTTCCGAAAATACCGAGTACGAGGAAGATGGTCATGGTCTGTATGACTGCCATATAGATCCAGCCAAAGCCGATCTCATACGCCATGCCCGGCCCGCCGACAAAGGAGCTGACGGAGCTGTAAGTTGCGACCATCGTCATCGCAAGGACGAAGGCACCGAGTGACTGACCGCCGACGAAATACCCCGAGAGAAAGCCGCCTGCATGGCTCTGTCGCCGCACATAGACACCGAGCGCGAGCATGGCCGCCATAAAGGCGAGCAGGGGGAGGAGCATGAGGATGCTGTTCATCGTGTCTCCTCCTCTTTTGCATCAAATGGAACATCCTTCGCCGAACACGCAAGCGATACGGCGAGTATGGTGCCCATGATGAGCACGCCGACAGAGCTCGTCAGCGTCCAGAGCGGAAAACCTGCGATGTCTGCATCGACGTCTGCAAGGCCAAAGCCGAGCAATACCCAGGCTGCGGCGAACAGTGCACCTGCGGCTGCGGTACGCTTTGCCTCATGGGCAATCACGTCCGCATGTTTCTTTTCATCGTTCATGATGAACCTCCTATGAACTTTTCCTGCCGTCGGGTGCAGATGGAATCTGCTGCCCGCAGCGACAACATAGAGTAAAAACACACCGCCCTATCCTAACATATTCGCGCACATTGTGCAAATCTTTCCACATATAGGCGCTGCAATACATGTTATAGGGACATGCAGGAATCGTTGTGCGTGTTTGCCGCATGTCCTTGGACAGCAAAACGGCGCTGCCGGCATGATTCGGGCAGCGCCGTTTCTGTGGGGAGCAGCGTACAGATCCTTTACTTTTTGCTCACAACAGCGATATAGGCGAACTCCTTCGTGTGGTCGAAGAAGAAGTTGAACATCTGGCGGAAACGCTCGATGTTCTCCGTCCGCAGCCCGTTGCGGATGATGTTCATGGCGCCGTCAAAGCCCTCATCACGCACCAGTCCTACGGGGTCAAGCAGCGTCATATCGCCGGTCTGAATCTCTATCTTAAACCCTGTGTTTTCAAAGAGATCCCGCCACGTATCGATCGGCATGGGATCGACATTCACATTGATGGCGCGCGAAATCCCCGCACGCAGCTCCGCGCACTGTGCCTCATCCGCCGTGCGCAGCGCGACATCGTGCGTGAGGAGAATGCCGCCCGGCTTCAGCACGCGGAAATACTCGCCCACCGCCACGCTCTTTTTATCGCGCGGCAGCATCGTCAGCATCGCCTCGTTGATGACGACGTCGAATGAGGCATCCGGGAACGGCAGCGCGAGTGCATTTCCCTCTACCACATCAATGACATCATTCAGTCCATGTTTTTCAATATTGGCACGTGCCTTCTCAAGCGCCTTCGGATTCATGTCCAGCCCCGTGATGCGGCAGCCATGCGCCTCTGCGAGCGCGACCATCGTCGTCCCCATGTTGCAGGCGACCTCCAGCACGCGGGTATCCGCAGTAAAATCGACATGCCCGAGGAGCCACTCCGTCGCTTCTCGTCCCCCCGGACGCAGACGCGTCTTGCCAAGGCGTGCGAGGAACTCATGCCCCATCTCTTGTTTTGCTGTCTCTGACAATGTAACCACTCCTTTATGGGAAGCGTTGCCGCAGCAATGCCCCCTCTTCATATGAAAATGTATCTCAGTCGTATGACATAGTATAAGAGAGAATCATTCTATCTTCCGTTGCCATAGTCACAGTCTATGCTCATTTTCGTTTTATGGCATATGCGGTGTAATTTTGCCGTGCTGCAGTATTTCTGAAAGCGCAAAAAGAAAAACTGCTGCGCGAAACGAATATCTCATTTCGTGCAGCAGTGTAAGTACGGACGGTTCAGCAGGGCTGCAGGACGAATGCTGCCGTGCGCAGCTTGCGCACGATATTTGCCTTGCACTTACTGATGGCGTTTGGCGATGTCTCTAGGAGCGAGGCAATGTGGCGCAGCGTGAGATCCCGAAAAAAGTGCAGAGAGAGTACCGCCTTTTCCCGTTCCGTGAGGAGGTGCATCGTCCGCCGCAGAATGCCGTGTACGAAAAGGCGCAGATCGGCTGCTTCTGTTGGGCGCGTTGTACCGGCGCAGCGTTCCCAGCAGTCGCCCGTACCATCCTGCTCCGGGTGACAGGTGCGCATCCAGTCGCGCCGTGCACGGCGAAAGGCCGTATAGAGCGCTCCGTGGACGCGGCTCTTTGCAAGCGCTGCAAAGGGCGCACCATGCCTCGGGTCATAGTCGTGCAGTGCCTCCAGGAAGGCGAGCGAAGCGATGCTCTCGGCATCTGCTGCAAGTGCCGCATTCTTTAGGTAGGAGGCGCGTGCCTCACTGAGGATCAGCCCCCTATACCGCGCACAGATCTCATGCATCGCAGTGCATTCCCCACGCACGGCACGGCAGATCAGTGCGTCCTCATCTGCCTTCGTCAGCGCGGGAAAATCGCGGCGGTTTTCCTGCGGTGCCTTTGCAGCAGGATGGGTACTTTTGTCATTCATCTACGATACTCCTTTCAAACGTATGTTCTTGTTGAAAGGAGTATAGCAAGAATGGGGCGCTGCGACAACATGCGTATCAGTGCGATACAGGATGGGGCAAAGAGGCACACGCCCGCACCTTGCTTTGCAAGCGGTCGTACGCCTGCTTTATGAAAGGTCGCTTTGGTGGGGACACGACAAAAAAGCGCTGCGGCATCCATCGGTCTTGATGGATGCCGCAG
>ERZ773035.79-NODE-79-length-80187-cov-8.772563_pt1 | contig 80187 bp, 73 predicted proteins | sample MGYA00511487_ERZ773035 | MGnify/ENA primary metagenome ERZ773035 (study PRJEB29015, sample SAMEA2737985) | human oral metagenome | biome: human oral; feature: human-associated habitat; material: dental | place: China | collected 2024 ... | reverse complement strand
GATAATGAAGAGTGAGAACTATGATTCTTTAACTAGTACTGTTTTAGACCCTTTAGCCATAAGTAGATCTTTTGAATCAGGAATTCCTGCGTTTATTTTTATTCTTACAATTCCGTTCATTTTCTTAGGATTGGGCTATCTAATACATAAATTTCAAGAAGGTAAAGGAGTTGGAAAATATTATAAAATAGGAATGTTAGTATTAGTTACATTTGCTTTTGACTGTCTATTAGCATATGAGATAGAAAATAATCTTTATAAGGCACAAGTAGCAAACTCAACAGAAGAAAATCTCCCATTGGATATTCCCATATTCGATGCAATAGCATCTCCTAATTTTTGGTTGATAATTTTTTCAGGATTTATAGTCTATCTGATATGGGGGTTTATTTTTGATTTTGTGATGGACTCTTATGATAAATTGGATGCTGTTAAGTTGGCCATCAATACTCGTAAGAAAGAAATAGAGGAACAGGAAAAAGAAGTTCAAAAAGCAGATGCTGAGATCCTTACCCATAAAGATACTATTACAGAACTTAAAAAGAAATTAGTGGGATATAAGGCTATTATTAGTGGAGAAATTACTATTATAGATTGGGAAGGGTTTGAAAAGAAAGTACTTAACTTTACTACAGGCTGGACACATTGGATGACAGCTAATAAATATCCTAAGGTAGAGATTGATAATACTTGGGAGGCAGAAGTGCAATATGTTAATAACCATAGAAATAAACCGAGTCAAGACTAAAAAAATAATCTTATGAAGAAATATATTTTACTTTTTACGGCATTGTTCTGTTTTTCTTGTGGAAACAATCAAAAAAAAACCGAAAATAAAGGAAAAGCAGAAGTAGTTAATGAAGATAAACAACTTAATATCACCTTTCTATTAGACCTCTCTGATAGAATAGAACCTACCAAATATCCTAATAGTCCTGAACATTATCAGAGGGATATTGCACTTATTGATGAGTTTGTATCGATCTTTAAAAGTAATATGAAAGAGGGAGGTGTTTTAAAGATGAGAGGTAAAATGCGTGTTCTATTTAACCCAGTACCTAAAGATCCAGCAATCAATCAGATAGCTCAAAAGTTAGATATAAATACCTCTATAATGAAAAATGCAGAAAAGAAAAGACTTTATAATAGCATACAAGAGGATTATAATGAAAATCTGAGTGCTATCTATGAAAAAACACTTAAGACAAAGGACTATATAGGTTCTGATATTTGGAGATTTTTTAAAAATGATGTAAAAGACTTGGCGATTGATAATAACCCTATCTATCGTAATATTTTAGTAGTAATTACAGATGGCTATATCTATCACGAAGATACAAAATTTAAAGAGGGGAATCGTATGAGTTATATTCTTCCTCAAACGGCAAAAAGCTTAGGACTTACTAAAAGTGACTGGAAAGAGAAAATAGACAAAATGGACTTTGGACTCATAGCACCCCGTAAGGATTTGGATAACTTAGAAGTCCTTATGTTGGAGATTAATCCATCTAAGAATGCTTCTCCTTATGAAGAAGATATCCTTAATGAGGTGCTTTCCAAATGGCTCTCTGAAATGGGGGTAAAGAAGTTCAAAATTTATAAAACAGATATTCCTCAAACTACAAAGAAACATATTGAGAACTTTATGAAAGGATAGAAGATAGGGCAATCTCCTTATGATAGCCTTATTTCTTAAATAAAAAAACTATGGACAAACTCATAAAAATTGGATTAGCCTTACTACTTTTCCTCTGTTTGGCTAAAATGTCTTATGGTTATTACCAAATGGTGCGTTTTCTTTCCTTTGTAGGTTTTGGGTTGTTAGCTTATTTATCATATAAAGAAGAGCAAATGACAGAGGCTACGGTCTTTGTTGTTCTAGCTCTTCTATTCCAGCCTTTTAGCAAAGTAGATTTGGGGTGTACCCTATGGAATATAGTGGATGTAATAGTAGGTATGGGGCTAATCATTAGTCTTTTTAGGAACAAAAAATAAAATTTTTAGAAATATGATAAAAACAATGATCCTTTTCCCTTTATTTTTCTTCTTTTCCTATAGTTCTATAGAAACGAACCATTTTAGAAATGATGAAAGTATTATAGAAAGACAAAGTTATAATTCTCTACCAACAGGGAGCGTTCCTTATAAAAAGTATTATGGAGGCAATTCTACTTGTAATGAGGATGGTTGTTCAAGAATTAGGGTTAAAACAAGCCGTTCCTCTACCTCTGATGTTATTGTAACCATCAAAAGAGGAGGTAAGGTTGTGAAACATGCTTATATAAAAGCAGGAGGGACTTATACTTTTTCTATGCCTAATGGTACCTACCAAACATTCTTCTATTATGGTAGGGACTGGAATCCCAATAAGAAAATGAAAGGAGGGCAGATCATAGGAGGGTTCAACTATAATGAGGACTTTGGAAAGGATAGCCCTCAGGACTTGTATGATAATATATTAACCTATGAACTGATACTTCAAGCCAATGGAAATTTCAGTACAAGACCCAGTAGTGCTAGTGAAGCCTTATAAAAACTAAAGTCTAAACAGTTATGAAAACACTCTTAACCATACTTTTGCTATTTGTCTGTGGAATAAGTTACAGCCAAGATGTTTTTAGGAGAGACTACAACCATGTTACTTTCTATGAAGATGGGAAGTGGGGAGAATGGAAAGATACTTCTGTCTCTGTAGTATTTAATATTAATAACAATGGAGATATTCGTCTCTATTATCCTAGTGGGGAGGAAGTTGTATTTAGAAGCATATCTAGAGTAATAAAGGACAAGACCTCAGATGGGAGGGAATATCAAGCCGTTAAGGTATTGAATGATAAGGGATATGAATGCTATATCCAAGTATTTGATGATTTTATGAAGATAATGTATTCTAAAAATTTTATGATACAACTTAATGAGTAATAGATATTTATATTTATGAAGACAAATAAATACTTATTTTCTATATTGGTGATTTTGCTCTTTTTTGGCTGTAAACAAAGAAAGGAGTCTTATGAGGATATGAATAATTATGAATATACATCACAAGATGATAATTACCCAGAAGAAGAGGAAGATAGAAGTCTTTTAGATGAAGAAGAGGAGGATAGAAGTCTTTTAGATGAAGAAGAGGAAGAAAAAGAATACAGAAATGGAACTTATGAAGCAGAGGTTAGGGGTTATAACCCTAATACAGGACATGAGGGAGTCTACACCTTGGATGTAGAGGTAGAATATGGAGAACTTACTAAGATTTATTGGAATAATGGAGGCTGGTTAGATGATAGTCATTTCTCTCCTACAGATATAAGAGATGGTTATGCTTCTTTTTTTGATGATAGAGGATATTATTATCAAGTAGAAATCTTAGATAAGCCTTGATTTTTTTATACTTATACCCTCCACTTCACCAGCATCTCCTTCACCTCCTCCGAAATCCTCCTGCTTTCGCGGGCTTTTTGGATGGTTTTGTTTTGGACAAAGGGCGAGAGGGTTTGGCTTTGGATAAGGGGCAGGGTCGCTTCGTACTGCTTGGCCAAGGCAGTGGCCAAATACCAAGCAATCATCATATTGACATAATATTCGTCCGACTGGATATTGGCGACAAGCGAGAGCATTTCACTCTCAAAGTAGTCATCTAAATAATTGGACAACAGCAGCCCTATGCCATAGCGAATGGTGTAGGGCTGTGGGCTTTTGAGCCACTGGAGGATATGGGTATAGGTCTCTTTGGGATACTTTAGAAAGAGCTTAGGGGAAAAGGTATCACACACCGCCCAATTGTCTATATAGGGCAGAAAGGCTTCGGTATAGGTGATGGCCTGGTCAAAGGCTTTGATTTGTTCTAAGAGAAAGCCATGTAATAGGTTTTCTTCATGGTAGTAGTGGGGAAGTGAGTTGAGGAACAGCGCTATGGCTTTGGGCTGTTGCTTAGTGAGGTCTTTGGCCGCTTTGCGTAGTGCAGGCAAGCGTACCCCAATAATACGCTCACGGGAGAGGGTAGGGATGAGCTTATGGGTAAAATCACCATAGGGGACATCTTGCAAGGCAAATAGCAAGGAGGTAAAGGAGCTGTCTTGAGGCATGAAAGGACGGTTTGTTAGAGAAGACAAAGATACAAAAAAATAACAGTTTTTCGTGGTAATTCTCTATTAATTTCGTACATTTGCCCTTTGATCAGAGGTCAGTAGTCAGACTCTGTTACTTGCTGGCTTTTGTTTATCATTACTCATTTAAATTGATATTATTATGACAACCATAACATTACAGACACCAAAAGAAATCAGAGATGAGCAAGGAAATCATCTTTTATTGGTCAGGAAGGACGAATACGAAGAACTTTTGAAAATAGCACAATTATATGAAGAATTAGAGGATTTAGAGGACTTACAAGCAATAGAAGAAGCAAAAGGAGCGCCTACAGAACCTGCAGAAGTCTTTTTTGAACGTGTAGAAGCTTATAGAAAAGCCAATGGAATCAACTAAAAAATACCACCTCGTTGTTAAAAAGAAAGTGGATAAGTTTCTTATGTCGCTTTCTAATCCTTTTTATGAAGCCATAAAAAATGCCATGTTAGCATTAGCGGATGACCCAAGACCTTACGGGTGTAAGAAATTATCAGGAGAAGATGCCTATAGAATTAGAGTAGGGGATTATAGGATTGTGTATAGTATTTATGACAATATAGTTACTGTAGAAGTGATAAGGATAAATCATAGAAAAGAGGTATATAAAAAGAAAAAGTAGAGATTTCAGATTGAACTTAAAGTCTGTTGTAGTTTCTTTTATGGAACACATTTAGAAAAGAGGTTTTTAGTGTTACTAATTCAAGAGAAGAGTGACACCAAGCAATAGTTAGAAGAAGCAGAATAAGCATAAAAAAACAAAAAATCAGTGATTAGTGGTTAGTCACTTGTCACTTGTCATTAGAAGATGCTAACGGAACAAGAATTACATAATTTAGCGATGAATATCGTAGGAGAGGCCTTGCAGGAGCTGGGTTGGGAGTTTCTGTTGGTCAATAGTGATCGCAAGAAGAACCCACAATTTGTCTGTATAGACCCCAAGGGACAGAAGAGTTTTATTATCGTACGCCCTATTTTGCAGGGAGACGACCCCGATGTGTATGATGTTGCCTTTATGGAGAAAGTACGCCGCAAGGCAGCGGAGCATAAGGCAGACACCTATTGGGCTGGGGTAGGACTCTATGATGTAGCCAATCCCTTGGCACCATTGGAGCAAGGCAAGTCTTACCAAGTTGATTTTAGAGGATTATTAAAGATTGAATAAATGAAATACCTATACATCTTATGTGCAGCAGCTCTAGTCGTTGCTTGCCAGCAAGTATCCAAGGAAAACGTCTATTATATAAGGGGAGAGGCACAAGGCACTACCTATGGGATTACCTATATTGCTCACCAACCAGTGGAGAAAACGGCTGTGGATTCTATACTGCGGGTGATAGACCTATCCATGTCTACCTATATAGATAACTCCTTGATTAGTAAGATAAATAAAGGCGAACGCCTGCCTATAGATCCTCATTTTGAGAAAGTTATTTCTGCTTCTTTTGACATATATTGGCAGAGTAAAGGAGCCTTTGACCCCTCTATCGGACAGTTGATCAACGCTTGGGGTTTTGGCAAAAAGGAAAATCATATCCCTCCTACTCAAAAGCAAATAGATAGTTTGCTTGCCCTAACGGGTATGGACAAGGTACATATCAATGACACCCCCAAAGGTGTTTTTATAACAAAAGATAATCCTAATATACAGTTGAACTTCAATGCTATAGCACAAGGTTATACCTCCGATGTGATTGCCGATTATTTCCTTTCCAAGCAGATCACCAACTTCATTGTAGAGGTAGGGGGCGAGCTGGTCATTCATGGGCGAAATACCCTCAAGGGCAAGTCTTGGACGATAGGCATAGACAATCCCTTGCAAAAGCCTGATGAAGATAGGGAGATTGTCGCCACGGTGGAGCTGACCGATTGTGGGCTGGCAACTTCGGGTAATTATCGCAAGCTCTGGACGGATTCCCTGACAGGGCAGAAATATGTACATACTATCAATCCTAAGACAGGGCGTCCGCAACCCAGTAACCTGTTGAGTGCCACAGTTGTAGCCCCTTCGGCTATGCTGGCCGATGGCTATGCGACCACTCTTATGGCCTTGGGCGGGGTAGAGCCAGCTAAGGCATTTCTTAAAGCCCATAAGGAGCTTAGAGCGGTATTGCTCTACTCCGATGAGGCGCATAAGGGACAGATACAAAAGTATGTAACAGAGAACTTTAAGGTAGAGTTTGAAGAGTAGGCGTCTGCACATTATTTTTTTGACTTTTACCTTGTTTATTCCATTTTTATTATTATCTTTGCCCAGTGATAAATACTAATTTTTATGAGGAAAATATTAAGCATTATTGCCTTATTTGTAGCTGCGGTGGCTATGGGGCAAGTCAAAAAGCTCCATCTGCAAGCTAGCAATCTCCAGTGGGAGGCTAAAAAAGTAGTAGGAGCAGGTCATAAAGGTACTCTTGCCTTTAGTTCAGGGGAATTTACCTATAAGAACAACGAACTCGTTGGTGGCTCTTTTGTGGTGGATATGAACACCTTAACTGTTACCGATGAGGACATGGACGCTAAGGGGAAAGCAAAATTGGAAGGACACCTTAAGTCCGACGATTTTTTTGCAGTTAAGAAATTTCCTACCGCTACCTTGAAGCTAAAGACAGTCACCAAGACCCAAGCAGGCTATAAGGCAGAAGGGGATCTTACCATCAAGGGAATCACCAAGCCTGTAACCGTGGAACTACTTAGGACAGCTGCGGAGGGCTTTGCCTCCACGGTGGTAATCAACCGTACGCAGTATGACATCAAGTATGGTTCAGGTAGCTTTTTCTCCAACTTAGGAGATAAGGCCATTGAGGACAATTTCACGATTCATACCTTTGTGATGCCTACTTTCTAATCTGTGTTTGTGAATTTTGTGTTTTTGTTAGAGAGACCTTTGGTGAAGCCTTTTGCCAAAGGTTTTTTTATAAAAAGAATATACTGAGATGAAAAAATTATTTCTATTAGATGCTTATGCCTTGATATTCAGGGGCTATTATGCTTTTATCAAAAACCCTCGAATCAACTCCAAGGGGATGAATACCTCGGCTATAGTGGGGTTTATGAACTCATTGTTGGAGGTTATTCGCAAGGAGCAACCCCACCTCTTGGCGGTATGCTTTGATAAGGGAGGGAGTCAGCAGCGCACAGCTATTTATCCTGAATATAAGGCCAACCGAGAAGAGACGCCTGAGGCGATTCGCTTGGCCATTCCCTATATACATCAGATTCTGGAAGCTATGCGGATTCCTATCATAGAAAAGGAAGGTTATGAGGCCGATGATATTATAGGAACACTCTCCAAACAGGCTGAAAAACAGGGCTATACTGTGTATATGGTAACTCCAGATAAGGACTATAGCCAGCTGGTCTCTCCTCATATCTTTATGTACAAGCCTGCCCGTGGAGGCAATGAGGTAGAGATATGGGGGGTGGAAGAGGTCAAGGAGAATTTTCAAGTAGAATACCCAGAGCAGGTGATAGACCTCTTGGGGATGATGGGTGATGCAGTGGATAATATCCCTGGCCTACCGGGGGTGGGAGAGAAGACAGCCCAAAAGCTCCTCAAGGAATTTGGCTCTTTGGAAAACCTCTTGGCCAATACCGATAAGCTCAAGGGTAAGCTCCGAGAGAATATAGAGGCGAATAAGGAAAAAGGTTTGCTTTCCAAAACCCTTGCGCGTATCCTCTTGGATGTGCCTGTTACCTTTGACGAAAAGGACTTTGAACTCTCTGCACCTCAGATGGATAAGATCAAGCCTATCTTTGAGGAATTGGAGTTCCGTACTATGCTCGCTATCTTACAAAAGGCCTTCGGAGTGGCACCTGCCACTCAGCCTGATTTGTTTTCCTTGGCGGGACTTTCCTCGCCTGTGGCTACCCAGCCCATGTTTGCCGAGGCATTACCAACTCAAAAGCTCAAAACGATTAAGGAGGTCACCCACCAATACCAACTACTTACCACTCAGGCGGAGGTGGAGGCCTTGTTGCCTGAGCTTTTGTTACAAAAAGAGGTGTGTTTTGATACAGAAACGACCTCTCTAAACGAGTTGGAAGCGCAGATTGTCGGTTTAGCGTTTTCATGGGAGGTGCATAAAGGCTATTATATCCTCTTTCCAGAAGATTTTGACTTAGCAGGGCAATGGCTTTCGGTGCTAAAACCCTTTTTTGAATCTACAACGATTCTCAAGATAGGACAAAACCTTAAGTATGATCTGAAGGTATTGACCAATTACGGAATTGAAGTTCATGGGCAGCTCTTTGATACCATGATTGCCCACTATCTGCTCAATCCAGATATGCGTCATAACATGGATCTGCTCTCGGAGGCCTATCTGGGATATACCCCTATTGCCATAGATACCCTCATTGGCAAAAAAGGGAAAGGACAGCTGACCATGCGTGCCGTACCCGCTGAATTGCAAAAAGAGTACGCGGTAGAGGATACCGATGTTACCCTCCAGCTCAAGCATGCCTTCCTTCCACTATTGGAAAAAGACCAGATGACCAAGCTCTTTACCGAGGTAGAAGCACCCTTGGTGAAAGTGTTAGCACAAATGGAGTATGAGGGGATTCGCTTAGATACCCATTTCTTAGGGGAACTCTCCAAAGAAATCAATACCGATCTGATAGCGCTACAGACAACCATCTTTGACCAAGCAGGGGAATCCTTTAACCTCTCTTCACCTAAGCAGTTGGGGGATATACTTTTTGAAAAACTGAAATTGCTCTCCAAGCCTAAGAAGACCAAGACAGGACAATATGCGACCTCCGAGGAGGTACTCTCTCAGTTGGCCTCTGAGCATCCTATTGTGGCCAATGTATTGGAATTTAGAGCCTTGCAGAAGCTCCAAAGTACTTATATAGAAGCCCTTCCTCGTGAGGTGAATCCGCGTACAGGGCGGGTACATACGACCTTCATGCAGGCGGTAACAGCCACAGGTAGGCTCAGTAGTAACCAACCCAATTTGCAGAATATTCCTATTCGTACCCCGCGAGGTAGCCAGATTCGCAAGGCTTTCGTTCCTCGCAATGAGGACTATACCCTGCTCTCGGCCGACTATTCTCAGATAGAATTGCGTATCATCGCTGCCCTGAGTGAGGAAGATCACATGATAGAGGCGTTCCTTCAGGGACAGGATATCCATCGCTCCACGGCGGCGAAGGTTTTCGCAGTGCCCATAGAAGAGGTTACCAAGGAGCAGCGTAGCCACGCTAAAACAGTCAACTTTGGGATTATCTATGGGGTATCGGCCATTGGTCTGAGCCAACAAACCTCTCTTACTCGTAGCCAAAGCAAGGAGCTTATTGATACCTATTACCAAACCTACCCCAAGCTCAAGGGATATATAGAAAAACAGATAGCTTTTGCTCGTGAGCATGGTTATGTAGAGACTATCTTAGGGCGTCGTCGCTACTTGCCCGACGTGTATTCGCGCAATCAGGTAGTCAGAGGTGCTGCCGAACGCAATGCGGTGAATGCTCCTATACAAGGAAGTGCTGCCGATATTATCAAAATAGCCATGGTGCGTATAGCTCAGCGCCTTGAAAAGGAAAAATTGGCTACCCACATGCTCCTACAAGTACATGACGAATTGCTTTTTGATGTACCTAAACCCGAATTAGAAGTGGTAACTCCGATTATCCGTGAGGAAATGCAGCAGGCTTACAAGCTTTCCGTTCCTCTTATTGTGGAGATAGGAACAGGAAATAATTGGTTAGAAGCACACTAAATAATGACTAATGATTAGTGACTAGTGACTAATGATGAACAAGGTTAAGGAAAATGATATATTTTCAGAAGAGGAACTTAAGTTAATTGCAGCATCAAAAAAAGAAGCAAGGCAAGGGAAGCTAAAAAGTAGTAAAGAAGTACATAAAAAAGCTAGAGAAATATTGAAGAAATACAAATAATATGAGCACCTTCCAAGAAAACCTTACAATACTACAAGACCTATTGCGACAAAGTGCAGGAAAGCCTGTTCATTATGGCAATGAAACCTATCGCTTTACCCAACAAGCAAAGGTTACCGAGGAAGAACTTGCCAGCTTTGAGCAGCAATATAACGTTCGCCTACCTGAGGACTTCAAAACTTTCCTCCTTACCTTGGGGGCTTGCACTCTTTTTGAAGACGAAAGAGGTTTTTCCGACCAGTTCTATGCACCAGAACAATGGGAATCCTATGCTAAAGAGGTCTTCGAGGGGACAGGTGTCTATTTATTCCCTCATATCCTTTTAGTCTGCTATCCCAATGTAGGTCATCAGGCAGGATTTGTATTGGGCGAAGAAGATCAGTTTGGGGTGTTCTATTCTGATGTTCCTCCTGAGGAATGGGAAGAGGATACGGATCTTATGCCTTTCTCTCAGTGGCTTGAAGAAGAAATGGAAATTTGTAAGGGATGATGAAAAAGATGATAAAAGTTTTAAAATACCTCGGTTATAGCATAGCAGGTTTTGTTGCCTTTCTGTTGCTTTATTTGCTTTCGGCAGCGGTACTCTCTCGTATTGCTGTCAATACGGAAGAAGTCTCGAATGGTGAAGAGACCATTTGGCTGCTGTCCAATGGAGCACATACCGATATTGTGATGCCTGTAAAGAATACTTTATTTGATTGGCAAACAATTGTCAGTGAGCAAGATACACGGGGAAAAGGCCAAAGTCGCTATATCGCTTTAGGCTGGGGTTGCAGGAAATTCTACTTGGAAACACCCACTTGGGCAGACCTAAAATTCACTACTGCCTTTCAGGCGGTTACAGGGCAAGGGGGTACCCTGATGCATGCTACTTTTTATAATGAAATTCCTACCGATGAGCAATCAGTATCGCTCTCGCTTAGTGCCGCCCAGTATAGGCAGTTGGTGACCCATATTGCACAAACCTTTGTGTTACAAGAGGGTAGGGGCGTGCTGGTGCCTACCGATGCGGTCTATGGTGACACCGATGCCTTTTATGAGGCCAAGGGACACTATCAGCTGTTTTTCACCTGTAATACTTGGACAAATAAGATGCTCAAAAACAGCGGTATACGCGCTTGTGTATGGACACCTTTTGCCTCTGGAGTGATGCGAAATTATCAAGGAAAAAATTAACACATTAATCATTAATCATTAATCATTAATTTCGTATTTTTGCTCCTTGGTTTTTTATAGTCTTTATTCCCTGTGAATTCGTCTTATTTCAAGCAATCTTTTTATATCTTAGCCTTGGCGACCCTTATATTTGTAGGGTTAAAGCCGTATTTGCCTACACGTATTTTCCCAGAAGGTACTTCCTCTACTCATATAGTGGTGGATAGCCTGATGCTGGAGGCACTCGCAGGTAAGGATATAGACGAGGTTTTGGACAATAAACCTCAGGATAGTCTTATTGCCAAGAAGGTAGATACACTTTCTCCACAAGTAGCGGATCAACTCACCCCTTTCTTTGAGAAACTACAACACTTAGAACGTACTGGAGAGGGACATATACGTATTGGCTATTTTGGGGACTCCATGACCGATGGAGACTTTATCGTACAGGACTTACGAGCTCTTTTCCAAATGAATTTCGGAGGAAATGGTATCGGCTTCTTGCCTATTACTTCAGAGTCGGCTGCCTCCAGAGGGAGTGTGCGACATACCTATTCAGGTAACTGGAAACGAGAATCTTATGTGAATGTAAAGCGCCCTACCCGTCCTTTTGGGGTAGCAGGGCAAGTCTTCTTTGTCAAGGGATCTCCCGCTTGGGTAGAGTACTATGCTTCTCAGCAAGCGCATATCTCTCAACTATATACCCCTACCTTGTTTTATGGAAAGTCAGCTAATCATGATGCTTATGTAGAAATACGTTACCCAGGGGACACAACACGTGTGGTAAAGCCTCTGACAACAGATAAGTTGCTCAATACGATTACTCTAGCTGAGGGTAATGTAAAGGGGGTACGTATCAATTTCTTTAAGGCGGATTCTATTCCTATCTATGGGGTCAACTCTGCGGATTTCAGTGGGGTACATGTGGATAACTTCTCCAGTAGAGGGAATTCGGGTTTACCACTTTCGTTGTTTAACACGGCACTGATGCGGGACTTTGATACAGCCTTAGGTACTTATGACCTTATTGTACTACACTTTGGGGCTAATGTGCTCAACTATGGTTCTTTAGATTACAGTTGGTATCAGAAGGGAATGGCCAAGGTAGTGGAACAGTTGCGTACCTGCTTTCCCAAGGCCTCTTTTCTGATTATCTCCACAGCCGATAAGTCCTCTAAGTATGGCACCGAGATGAAAACAGATACAGCAGTGGTGCCGCTTTCCTTAGCACAACAGGCCTATGCGACAGATACCCAAGCAGGTTTTATCAATCTCTATGAGCTAATGGGAGGGGAAGGCTCTATGCTCAAATGGGTAAAGGCTAACCCTCCTTTGGCAGGAAAGGACTATACTCACTTTAATGCACGAGGAACCAAAAAGGTTGCCCAACTCCTCTACCGAGAGCTGATGAAGCGCTACTTAGGTTACAAAAATCCTAAAGCCACTCCAGAGGAGTTAGAACAACAAATAGAAAGTTCCAAGGATAGCCTCTTACATAGAAATACCATTATGAACTTTTATAATGACAAATGACATTAACAATTAACAATTGATAATTAACAATTAATTAATGACTTCATCAGGAAAGATAGAACTGATGGCTCCTGCGGGGAGCTTTGAATCCTTACAAGCAGCCTTGGACAATGGGGCTGATTCTGTATATTTTGGAGTTGAGCAGCTCAATATGAGAGCACGCTCCAGTATCAACTTTACTTTGGACGACTTACAAGAAATCTCCCATCGTTGTAAGCAAAAGAATGTACGCACTTATCTGACGCTCAATACGATCATCTATGATCATGACCTTTCTATTATCAAAACCTTGTTGGATAAGGCAAAGCAGGCCGACATTACTGCGGTGATTGCTATGGATCAGGCCGTGATCGCCTATGCCCGACAAATAGGGATGGAGGTGCATATCTCTACCCAGATTAATATAACGAATATAGAAACGGTCAAGTTTTACGCACTTTTTGCTGATACTATGGTCATGAGCCGAGAACTCTCTCTCCGTCAGATTAAAAAAATCTGCGAACAGGTAGAGCGAGACCAAGTCAAAGGCCCATCGGGCAACTTGGTTGAGATAGAGATCTTTGGCCATGGGGCACTCTGTATGGCGGTCTCAGGAAAGTGCTACCTAAGTCTGCACTCGCATAACTCCTCGGCTAATAGAGGGGCTTGCAAGCAGAACTGTCGTAAAAAATACACCGTTATAGACCAAGAAAGTGGCTTTGAGATAGAGTTGGACAACGAATATATGATGTCCCCCAAAGATCTCTGCACCTTGGACTTCCTTGACCAAGTGATAGATACAGGAGCCAAGGTGCTCAAAATAGAAGGCCGCGGACGTGCCCCTGAATATGTAGCTACCGTGATTCGTACCTATAGAGAAGCGATAGATGCCTATTATGCAGGTACTTATACTAAAGAGAAAGTAGTGGTATGGATGGAAGCACTCGCCACTGTATACAATCGTGGTTTCTGGGGGGGCTATTACCTTGGCCAGAAATTAGGCGAATGGAGTGGAGTACCAGGTTCACAGGCAACCCAAAAGAAAGTATATATAGGTAAGGCAATGCACTTTTTCCCAAAGACAAGTATCTCTGAGTTTAAGATTGAGGCCTTTGATATCAAGCGAGGAGACAAGCTCCTTATCACTGGCCCTACTACAGGGGTAAAGGAATTGGTCTTGGAGGATATGTATGTGAATGATGTGCTAGCCGATAATGCTAAAAAAGGTGATTCCTGCACCTTCTTTACCGATTTCCGTACCCGTCCTTCGGATAAGTTGTATAAGATTGTAAAAGCATAGTAGGGGCGAATGGCAATTCGCCCTTACATGGAGGTATCGCCCTTATAGAGAAGCGCCACCCACATAGAACATTAATCATTTTTTATATGAAGAGATTTTTAAAAGTAGCCCTGTTTTTCAGTGTGATTGTACTTCACGCACAGCAGGGGGGTATGTGGATTCCTTCGCTTTTGGAAGGAATGAATGCCAAGGAGATGAAGACCTTGGGCATGAAGATGTCGGTTACAGACATCTATAGCGTGAATAAGTCAAGTCTTAAGGATGCGGCTCCTCACTTCAATGGAGGGTGCTCTTCGGAGATCATCTCCGATCGTGGCCTATTGCTGACCAATCACCACTGTGGGTATGGGCAGATTCAGGCACATTCTACCCTCCAAAACGACTATTTGGAACATGGTTTTTGGGCAAAGAACCTCTCTGAAGAGCTGCCTAACAAGGACCTTAAAGTAACCTTTATCGTTCGTATAGAAGATGTAACCCAGCAAGTACTCAAGGGAACAGAACAACTCAATGAAGCAGAGAAAGCCCAGCGTATAGAACAGAATATTGCTCAGGTAATTAAGGATGCCCCCAAAGAGGCTTGGCAAGAGGGGAGTGTAAAGGCTTTCTATTACGGGAACCAATATATCCTCTTTATCACAGAGACCTTCAAGGATGTTCGCTTGGTAGGGGCACCCCCTTCTTCTATTGGTAAGTTTGGTTCAGATACCGATAACTGGGTGTGGCCACGCCATACAGGGGATTTTTCCCTCTTCCGCGTCTATGCCGATAAGAACAACCACCCTGCGGAATACTCTTTAGACAATGTCCCCTATAGGCCTAAGCACTTTTTCCCTGTTTCTCTCAAGGGCGTGAAGGAGGGTGATTTCGTGATGGTCTTTGGCTATCCTGGTACTACCCAAGAGTATTTGCCAGCGGTAGCTGTGGAACAGATCCAAAATGTGATTAACCCTGCCAGAATAGGTATTCGTGATGTAGCTCTAAAGGTACAAGACGAATATATGCGTAAGGATCAGGCAATTAAGATTAAATACGCAGCCAAGTTCGCCCGCGTGGCCAACTATTGGAAAAAATGGATAGGGGAGACTAAGGGACTAAAGAAGTCTGATGCCGTAGCTCTCAAAAAGCAACAAGAGGAGAAATTTACCCAAATGTTGCAAAAGGCTAATAAGCAAGCTCAGTATGGCCAGTTGCTCCCTCAGTTTGCCACCCTTTACAAGGAGATAGAACCCTACAACTTGGCCTATAACCTCTATAGTGAGCTGATGTTCCGCAATGTGGATCTGCTTTCCAATGCCTTCCGCTTACTACAACTCCAGCAAGTGTTGGAAAACAAGGGCGAACAGTCCTTTGAGAGTAGAAAAGAAAACTTGCTCAAGACCTTCCAGTCTGTTTTCAAGGACAATGACAAGCAGGTAGATAAAGCTGTATTTGAAAAAGTGATTGCTTTCTATGCAGCAAACATGCCTAAGCAACTGCTTGTTAGTAGTTTGCAAAACTTTGATGCAAAACAGCTTACAGAAAAGCTCTATAGCGACTCCTTTGTAACCTCTTATGAGGGTATTGCCAAGGTGCTTGCCCTTCCTGCCGATGCATATAAGCAGGCCTTAAAGAATGATGTGGCAGTGCAGCTTGTCATGGAGCTTGCTCAGATGAATGACAGCCAAGTATATCCCACATATCAGCGTTTGGACACTCAGATTCAGGCACTCCAACGTACTTATATGAAAGCGATCTTGGAGTTGTCCAAGCCTTCCGATAGAATTTTCCCTGATGCTAATAGTACCCTAAGAGTTACTTATGGAAAAGTAGCAGGCTATGCCCCCGCCGATGGGGTTACCTACAGTGCTACTACTACCTTGGACGGGGTTATGGAGAAGTATATACCAGGGGATTATGAGTTTGACGTACCTGCACGCCTTCGTGAGCTATATGCCAAAAAGGATTACGGGCGTTATGGAACAAAGGACGGAAAGATGCCGCTTTGTTTCCTTTCCACTTGCCACACGACAGGAGGAAATTCAGGTAGTCCCGCTATTGATGCTCATGGAAACCTTATTGGGTTAAATTTTGATCGCGTATGGGAAGGCACTATGAGTGATATTCACTATGATCCTAAGATTTGTCGTAATATCATGGTAGATATGCGCTATGTACTCTTTGTGATAGACAAGTATGCTGGTGCAGGTTATTTAGTAGATGAGATGAAACTCGTAAAATAAAGTTTTTTCATTATATTTGTTTATTTAATTGTTACTTTTTCGCCTTGAAAAATATTTATTTAGTAGTAAATAGAAGATTTCAAGGCGATTTTTCTTAAATTCTGAAGACTTATGTTGGGTTTTGTATTCATTTTTGTCATTCTTATAGCATCGTTAGCTATAATTTTCTATACAGGTGTTTATTTGTATAAGCGAAATGTTCCTTTTTGGCAGTATCCTATAGCACTATTATATGTGTTATGGTTTTTGTTTTTCTTATTTTTTGGTTCGCTTTTCTCTGCTGAATATACCGAAGCTATAGACCCTATAGATGATAACTATACCTTTATCTCAGGACAGTATAGGCTTACTTTTCTAATCTTTTTTCTTTTGTATCATATAGCGCTTTGGACACTTTGGGTTCGTAAGGCCAAGTTGCCCCCACTGCCCTTGGTACTTTGTCTGTGCTTTCTCTATATAGGAATTGCTATCAATGTAGCGATTGCCAGCCAGCTCTTAGGGGAGAATCACCGCGAAGAAGAATTAGCTTCGTTTCCTATATTCAGTAGCTTGATAGCCATATTGGTTATAGGTCGTACCCTTATGGCCGTCAGGGAAGAACTCTCTGCTAAAACCTTTAAAAACCGCTGGCTCAATAGGCTCAATATGCTCCTTTCTTCCCGATTTACGGTGCTTACGTGGTCGGTTCTCTTGGTCTTTCCTATCTTTGTACTTATCACACTTTTGCTTATGATTTTTGGGCAAGACTATGATTCTGTAATCAAAGGCTTTACTGAGACAACCGAATGGAAGTTTTCCCAACATGATCACCCTCCTTATTTAGATCATAGGGGACACTATCTCTGTACAGTGGCCGCTTGTGGCTCTCCGCGCCTGGTCAAGCCATTGCGTTGGGGCAAGCGAGGGGGCAGGCCTATTATTGTAAATCGCCAGCTACAGATCGCCAACGCTTTTGAAGAGCTTATCTCTGATTTCTCCCCTAAGCTGCACCATTTCCTACGTACCAATTATGATAAGTATGGGTATAACCTCTCCCAAAAAATAAAGACTCCCGCAGCATCTAATATTACTTATCTGCTGATGAAGCCTTTAGAGTGGTTCTTTTTGCTTTGCTTATATACTTTTTGTCTGTCCCCAGAGCGAAAAATAGAGAAACAATACCTTAATAGTGACTAATGACTAGTGACTAACTACTATTTTCGCTTATTTACGAAGAAGACGATCATACAGAGGAGCAGTAGCCAGATATAAAAGCTCTGAGCAATCATGCTACTATAATTGACATCGGTGCCTAAGAGCTTGATAAGTAAGAGTACCTGTGCCCCATAGGGGATGATTCCTTGAACAATACAAGACGAAATATCCAAAATAGAGGCTGCTTGTATAGGAGAGATTTTGTATTCTTCGCTGATTTTCTTTGCTACTGGTGCACTGATGACAATTGCTACGGTGTTATTGGCTACAGCCGCGTCAATTAGGGCAACTAAGAAACCAATACCGAAGAAAGCACGCCCTTTGGTGTTGATAAACTTTCCTATCTTTTGGGTTAGAAACGAAATACCTCCCTCTCTTTCTATCAGATAAGCCAAACCACCTGTAAAAAGGAATACTAAGAAGATATCGTTCATAGAGGCAAAACCATCAAAGACCGTTTTACAATAGCCTAAGACGTCAAAACTACCATACCAAAAGCCTAAAAGTCCCGAAATAAGGGTGCCAATAAGGAAAGTAACATATACATTAAGCCCTGCGATGGCCAAGACGATTACAGTGATATAAGGGAGTAAGTTCACCCATTGGATAGGAGCATCTCCCTGACTGAGCGAATGTCCGCTGGGGTGAATAGAAACACCTATAATAATGAGCGTCAATACCGTAAGTACAGAAGCAGGCAAGGCTATTTTCCCATTCATACGAAACTTATCCTTCATCTCACAACCCTGTGATTGGGTAGCGGCAATGGTCGTATCGGAGATAAAAGAGAGATTGTCGCCAAACATAGCCCCCCCTAAGAGCGAACCAGCGATAAGCTCCACATTTACATTGGGCAAGCTCACAAAACCCGCCGCAATAGGAGCCAAACTCACCACAGCCCCCACCGAAGTACCAGAGGCAAAGGAGAGGAATGAGGCTATGACAAAAACGCCTGCATATAAGTATTGCAATGAAAGGTAGTTCTTGGTGATTTCCACAAAGGTATCGGTAGCACCTATGCTCTTGGTAACCACACTGAAGGCTCCTGAGAACAAGGCAATTAGGCACATCATCAAGATACTTGGATTGCCACAACCTCGGATAAAGCCATTGACATTCTCATTGATACCATTGCGATGAAAGATAAAGAAAGCTGCCACAATCCCTATCAACACTGCAATAGGTGCAGGAAACTCATAGAAACTACTATACTGCACACCGCTCCATAAGAAGATCGCAACAAAGATGATCAGGGGCAGAAGGGCGATACCATTTGCTTTTTTTGGTTCTAAAGACATCGTAAAAAGATTTTATAGAATAAAGTGCAAAGGTAGAAAAAATAATTAGAACATAACGCAAATTTGCGAATTATTTTTTAAGTGGTAGTAATAAATCGCTTTCCGTTTCTATAGGAGTATCTGTATATTCGAGTCTCCATCCCATGGAGTGGGTGAGAATTAGCAGTTTGGAGAGTTCTGTAAGGAGGCGATTTTGAGCATTGCTTCGAAAGGAAGATTGGTCTATCTTTTTGGTAATAAGGTCGGTAACACGCTTTTGAATCTTGTTATGGTCTTCGGCAGTAAAGGGGTTAAAGGAACTTTCCTCTAAGTTGTAGTATTGTACCTTAGGATATATCTTGAGTTCTGCCTCGGGAATATACAAAAGACGTACTACCTTGTTGGCCTCATCTATCTCATAACGGAGCTGGTGTAGGTCATAGGCGATTGTAGCCTCAGCATTGACCACAACGAGTGCTTTTTTGTCAAAAGATACCCAGTTGTTGAAGTATTTTTTAGCATCTTGGTAGGTCATGACCTCCGAGAAATAGCCTTCGGTAACTACCAATTTGCCTACATTTTTGATTTCTTGAGCAATGAGAGCACTATTTTCGGTAAGTACACTTTCGTCTTTTTCCTTTTTAAAGAAATATTGTAGTACAAACACAGCAATAATGCCTATCACTAAGCCTAATAATAGTTTTTTCATGGGTTATAATCGGTTAAAAACGTCAGAATAATTTTCTCTTTGATTTCGAATTCCTATTACACGTATAGTATTTCCAACAATAATATAGAATATTGCAAAATGAAATCTTGGAGTCAAAGATATTCTTATTTCTCCATCAATCCTACGGTGTATAAGAGGAGTAGATTTTAGTTTTACTAAATATTCATCAATCTCATCAAAAACTTCAAAGCCTAATCCTTCTTTTTTGCTATTATACCAATCAATTACATTTACCCACTCTTGATTAGCTAAAGAAGATAGAATAACATTATACTCTTCCATATTTTTTATAAACTATTTTTCGTGCTTCTTCCAAAGAAATACCTGTTTCGGGATGAGTTTCTAGCTCCTCATTACGTCTGTGTAGTTCTTTTTTGTAGTCTTCAGGGATAAAAAAAGAGATTTGTTCTTCAACAATTTGAAAATTGAGTCTTTCAAGGGCAATTCTAGCATCTTCTAAGCTAATTCCTTTAGGAGGTTTGATAGTAAGAGTTTCCATGATTTTGATATGATAATATATTCCTTAAATTGATATGACCACAAAAAATGTGCCAATATATCAGTTAGCATAATTTGTCACCTGTCATATGTCATTGGTTACGAATCTTTGCCTCTACCATTTTTATTTTTTCTTGAAGACTCGCGAGAAATTTCAGGTGTTTTTCCCCCTCGGGGTTAAAAGGGCGATGCGCCAAAGCCCGCTGGATAGCTGCCACTTCCTGCATAAGAGACTGAGCGGAGGGGGTAAGGAAAGCCTCAGTGAAGCGTTCCCATACATACTGTACAGCTTGCTCGGAGGGGTGTAGCATATCCTCTTTGTAGAAGCGATAATCCCGAAGCTCATCCATCAGGATCTCATAAGAGGGGAAGTAAAAGAGATCTTCCGCCTTCTTGGGGGAGCCTGTCCCCAAAAGCTCATGGATTGCACAGATAAGTAAGGACTTACTAAGCAGATTCTCCTGTGCTCCGTCTTTGAGATGTCGTACAGGGGAGACGGTAAAAATAACCTTGATATTTGGCTGTTGCTCCCGAACCAACTGTACAATGTGCTCTAAAGAAGTCTTTATCACAGGCAAAGAGAGTAACTGTTTCTTAAAAAGCGTTTGGGGCTGTTTGTGACAATTGGCCACTATATTTCCTGAGGGTAAGTGTTCATACACCCAAGCCGTACCTAAGGTAACTACCAAAAAAGAAGTCTTAGCAAGCGCCTTTTGTAGAGAGGCAATCTGCTGATTGAGTTGGTCTAAGAGGGAGGGGAGTGAGGTGTTAGCCCATTGGGAATGCAAGTCCAAGGACAGCCATAGATCGTCCTGTAGAAAGAAATCAGCCTTAGTAAAGGGTTGCCCAAGGCATGTTCGCTCTAGGCTGCGCTCAATTGCCAAGGGGTGAAAGAGCGTACCGAAGGGATGTGCAAAAGATGGTAATTTGTAGTAGTCAAACTTTTCTTGTAGATGCGCTGCAAAACACGAACCCATACTCACCACAGGGGTTGTATAGGAGAGTTGATTAGCTTCAGCCACCGAAGGAATAGATATTTTAGTGATGAGTTTCATGAAGTAAAATTTGTCAATTTGATTATATAGACAAGAGGCCATCTAAAAGGACGGCCTCTTGTGTTGGGTAAGAATTTTATGTATTAAGGGCGAGTAGCAAATATGAGTCGTTTTCCTCGGCTATCTCCTGAAGCCTCCATGTTCTTAAGGGCTTCTATATAATTTAGGTTAAGCCCCTTATAGGTATTAGGATAGTTAATCCTTTCGGGAATACCTGTTACATCGGTTGCTGAAGGGTCCTTTAAAAAGACATAGTAAGAAGGATTGGAAGCAGGGAGATTGGCTCTTACACGTTCCCCTACATTTATCAAAGTCTTAGGATAGCCTGTGCGACGATATTCAGCCCATGCCTCATCGGGGTTCATATATAGGGAAATATACTTTTGGGTGAGTACACGTTCCTTTTTAGCTTCTTCTGTAAGGCTGCTTATGTCAGCAATAGTGTAACCTGCTTTTCTTGTTGAGCTTACACCCCATCTGTCGAAAGAGGCCTCTACCGCTTTCTTATACATATCATTATCCCAATCCCTGATTTCAGAGAGGATAAAGTATACTTCTGAGTAATCCATTAGGACAATAGGAGCAGTAGCTTTTAGTACCTCTTGGGAGAAAAGAGAAACTTCTTCTCCAGCTTTGTATTGGTTGGCAGCTTCGCTACCTTCTTGCATACCATAAGGCATACCTACATAGGCAAGGGTATCAATATCAGCAGATTCATCAATCGTATATCCACTATTTATAGTCCATTTGTCGGTTCCTTTGGGGGCAAAGTATTTTTCCATACGAGGATCCACTCCAAAATTGAGGCCTCTAGTATTAGCCTTCTTATTTGTTCCTGAAAGGAGTTTTATAAAGTTGGATGATGGCAGGTAGTCTACACGGTTTCCTACAAAATAATCGTAATACATAGGGGCAGGATAGGTGTAATTATTCTCAGAGATCAGTTCTGCACTCTTGAAGTTAGCATCTAAGAGTTCATCGTCATGCCCTTGTTTATAGTAAGTGATAATAGCTCTTACTTTTTCAGCCAAAGGAGCGCCCAAGACGGCATCGGTAGCTCCTTTGAGGTGATTGGCAATACGCAAACGTAAGGAGTTAGCAAACTTTTTCAAGTTGGTAGGGGTGCCAAAAATCACATCTCCTGAAGAGAATACATAGGTGTCGTTTTCTATTTGTGCAGTAGCCGCTTCTAATTCCTTGAGAATGTCTAAATAGACATCCTTTTGTGGGGCAAATACAGGGGTTACATACTTATCTGTCTGTAAGGCTTGGAACTTAGGATTGTCCTGATCTCCGTAGGAATAATAAGGTATATCCCCAAAAGCTTGTACTCCAAGGCTAAAGACATAAGCGAGCATAATACGGGCTGCTGCTATTTGGTTGTTGTTCTTTCCATAGACGGAAACCAAATCTTTTGTTTCAGGATTGGTGTTTAGGTTGATAATCTCTTTGTATCCTATACCACGTCCATACATCTGGTAATAAATGGTACTTCCTCCGTCAGGGTCAAGTAGATAGCGGCTTTCCTTGGTATAGATAGGTTGGGAGGCATATTGCATCCAGGTAAGGGATTGTTTCCCCATATTGTCATATCCTCTGAGATTATACATAAGTGCTTGATTATTACCATTGAACAAGGCATAGGTAAGATAATCTTCTGGCACATTCGGATTCTTGTTAATCTCTCCAAAATCCTTGGTACAACTTCCTAGTAGGAGAGTCGTACCTAATATGGCAGTTATTATATTTTTTTTCATTGTTAGGCTAATTTAATTTGTTTATAATTTTAATCCTACACTAAGGGCAAAACTTCTGGTAGTAGGCAAGGAAGAGTTCCCCATACCTTGGTTATAGATAGCACTTTCAGGATCCATACCATCCCATGCCAAGGCGCCTGTCCAGAGGTTGTAACCTGAAAGGGTAAAGTTCAAGCCTTTGATATGTTTGGTTTCAGGAAGTGGTACTTCATAAGAGAGAGATACACTACGAAGTTTTAGGAAAGTAGCATCGAATATAGCTTGCGCGTCTATTCCTTTGTAGAAAGTACTACCATATTCCTTAGGGCTAATCGCTTTGGTATTCTTTACTCCTGTAGATACGATAGTGCCGTCACTTTCTACACGTGCAACAACTCCATCGAGCACTATACCTTTTTGTCCATTAGGCCCATTGGCATCACGCTCTCTCATACCATTGGCCACAGTTTCTCGTATACTACCTGCATACATACCCAAGGCGTAAGCTCCTGCATAGTAGCTTCCTCCATGTTGGTAGTCAAAGGTAAAGGAGAGACTGAAATTTCCATAGGTAAAGGTGTTGGTAAGACCTGTGGTAAATTCTGGGTTAATGTTGCCCAAAACTTCTTTGTCTTTTGAACGAAGATAGAACCCATTTTCATCTACCAAGCGGTTTCCTGCATCATCATATACATAATTACCACCATACATTTCACCGAAAGGACGGCCTTCTATGGCGTATAACTCTACGTTTGCATAGTAGTCCCAAGTAACTTTGTAACGGCTCAAACCTGGGGCTAACTTGATGAGTTTGTTTCTGTTTCTTGAAATATTCCAATCTAGATACCAAGCAAATTTGTCGGTTTGTATAGGAGTTGCAGAAAGGGTAACTTCAAATCCCTTATTGGACATTTCCCCGCTGTTTACCTTCTTGTAAGTATATCCGTTGGAGGCATCCACAGGCATGGAGAGGATAAGGTCTTTGGAGAGAATGTCATAGTAAGAGAAGCCTAAAGAAAGGCGACTGTTAAAGAACTGAAGGTCAATACCCGCCTCTTTGGTTTCCTTAATTTCAGGACGGAGATCTGGATTTTTCTTTTCGGTAGGAACTAAATAGTATTGAGATCCTCTAAAAGACTGATAAACATCTGGATAGGTCTTAAGAACATAGGCAGAAGCATCGTTTCCTACTTGTGCCCAGCCTGCTCTGAGCTTACCATAGCTAAACCAAGAAGGTAAGTTCTTGAAAGAATTGGTAAATACATAAGAGAAAGTTACTGAAGGGTAGAAGATAGGTACTGATACGGTAGAGAACCAGTCATTGCGCCCTGTAACTTCTACGAAAGCAGTGCCTTTGTAGCCGAAAGAAGCCATACCATATACACTATTGGTACGTGTCCATGAGGAGTAAGTATATCCTCTTGGTCTTTCCTTACTATTGTCTACAGAATAGAAGTCAGGCACGATAAGTCCTCCTTGAGTAGCAGCTCCAGCATAAGCATATTTGTTTTGGGCGCGTGAAAGACCTATAAATCCTGTTAAGGAAAAGTTTTCTCCAAGATTTGGATTATAGTGTAGGCGTGTTTCGTAGTTGAAAGCAGCATTCTCATACATATATCTTTGGTATTGAGAAGTGTCGTGAGAGCCTACAGCTGTTCTTGATTCAGTCATAAGGGAGTAGATATCACCATACATCTTTCCTACCAAGAAAAGGTTATCGGTGAAGTTGTAGGTAAGCCCAATATTACCGAAAAAGCGATGACGCTTGTCATTTTGAGTAATTTCGTTGAGCATCCAATAGAGGTTATCAGCGAAGTTAGGCTTAGGATCTTCCCAACTAATTCTATTCCAAGTGCGTTGGGAGCCATCAGGAGCCTTATAGAAGCGCTCTAGATTTCTCATATCCAATTGGCGGTGTGTATATCCATAGATTACGGTAGAGAATCCACTATTATCATTGGCATCGGCATAGGTATAGTTTGGATTGTCACGTGTAGTGATAGAATAGTTTAGACCACCTTCTGCTTTGAGTTTGCTTGATAAATCAGAAGTAAAGCTAAAGGCCAAGTTGCTACGTTCAAGCTTAGTGGTAGGTACGATTCCTGAGGTAGAGGTGTTCCCCAAGGAGAAACGCAAGTTGGTTCCCGATACAGAGCGTGTAACAGAGAAAGAGTTATTAGTAGTAACCCCTGTACGGAAGAACTGATCTACGTCATGCTTAGGAGCTTGCCAAGGTACAGGTTTTAGATAGTGTTCGGAGAGATATTTTTGATCAAAAGCATACCAAGGTAGGTAAGGAGTACCATCATACTTAGGCCCCCAGCTTTCGTCAACATCGTATTGGGGAAGGTTATAGGTAGTTCCGTTGATAGTTTGTTTGACAAAGTCCAGGCTGGAACCTCCACCATATTCGTTCTGCAATTTTGGAGCAATGTAGGCATTGTCAAAACTCACAGAAGAGTTGATATCTATATTGGTTTTTCCTCCTTTGCCCGATTTGGTAGTATAGAGAATCACCCCATTACCTCCACGGCTTCCGTAGAGAGCCGTAGCAGCTCCACCAGTAAGGACGGTTACAGACTCTATATCGTCCTTGTTGATTTCGGAAGAAACATCTCCATATTTACTTCCTAAATCCACCATAGGCACCCCATCAATAACAATGAGCGGTTGGCTACTTCCTGTAACACTACCCTTACCACGGAGTTCCATTTTGGAGCCTTGCATACCTCCTGCGGAAGCAGCGGTAAGTCCTGCGGTTTTTCCTTTGAGGTCTTCTCCTCCTTCCAGCGTAGTGTCGGTATAACCTGTGGCATTGGCATCACGCTCTACCCCAAGGGCACCTACCTTTTTAGCATCTTCGGTAAGGAGTGCGAGCACTACATCAATAGTTGTTTCGAGGCCTACTTTCCTCTCTACATTTTGGTAACCCTGAGCGGTGAATTGTAAGGTTTCTTCCCCTTGTGCCTCAATGGCATACATACCCTCAGTGTTTGTTGTTGCATTGCGGCTAGTACCTACCACAAGTACGGTAGCACCAGCCACTGGTTTTCCTGCACTATCCTTTACGCTCCCTATAATGGTCTGTTGTGCGAAAGTAAGCGTAGAGGTGAGGAGGAATACCCATAAGAATAGATTCCTAAGTCTCATATCTCTAATAAATAGTTAGATTAATAACCCAAAGATACAATTTTTTCTTTAAACAACAATATGTCTCATTTAAAAAATAAAAAAATCATATATAAGTTTGTTTTTATAAACTAATATACTTAAAACATGATTAAAAAAGCTTTTTATATCTTTTATAGCTGATTTAAACAAAAAAAGAGAGCAGTCCCAAAGACTGCTCTCCAAAAAGGATTAAAATGTATTTCTACCTATTAGGGCCTGTTCTCTGCAAAAATGAGTCGGTGCATCATAGAGTCTCCATTGGTTTTCGCTCTAGCTTTGTCATAATTAGCTTGATTAAGTCCTTTGTACTCCAAAGGATAGTTCACTCTTTCAGGGACTCCTGTATTGCCTTCATACATAGATTCAAATTTATAACTATTGTTACTGATATCTGTAGCAGATCCATCTTCATCAAGGAGGTAATTTGTTTTTACTCTTTCTCCTACTTTGATTAAGAATTTAGGATAACCTGTACGGCGATACTCTGTCCATCCTTCGTTAGGATTCATATACAGAGCTACATACTTTTGAGTCATTACAGTTTCTGCAGTAGCGGCAGGGAGACTATTGATGAAGGCTGTAGCTTTTGCTGTGTCTACATTCCATTTGTCCATAGACGCCTTTACACCAGCTTTGTACCAGTTATTGTCCCAACCTCTAATCTCAGAAAGGATGAAGCACACTTCAGAATAATCCATAATGACTTCTTTATAATCAGCCTTGAGTATGGTTGAACTGAAAATAGAAATTTTAGTTCCTCCACCGAATTGGCTTTCAGTGGTACCTTCAGCCATACCATAAGGCATTCCCTTATATTGGGTTGTATCTATAGTGGTTGATTCATCATACGCTCCTTTAAGAGCATCTTGTTTTCCAGTTCCCACAGGGGCAAAATATTTCTGTACACGAGGGTCTACTCCAAAAGATAATCCTCTATCTTGGGCATGCTTATTGGTTCCTATAAGGAATTTTACAAACGTATTAGAAGGCACATAGTCCATACGTTGGTCTATAAAATAATCATTATAGATAGGTGCACAATAATCATAGTTATCTTCGAAAAGGAGGGTCACATTCTCTCCTTCTCTGAGAAGTTCATTTTCATTACTACTTGCGTAATGATTAATTACCGCCTCTGCAGCTGCCTTAAGTTCTGCATCACTAACGTTTTTAACATGGTTAGCAATACGTAAGCGCAAAGAGTTAGTAAAACGTTTTAGCTTACCTATAGAACCGAAGATGAAATCACCTTGAGAGAAGACTTCGTCATCTTCGTTTAGGGTGCTAAGATCATTACTTACTTCACCTAATTCTTTAAGGATATCTAAGTAGATGTCTTTTTCATCAGCATATTCAGGAGTAATATATTTATCCAATTGTAGGGCTTGGAATTTTTGATTTTCTCTACCTCCATAGGAATAGTAAGGAACATCTCCAAAGGTCTCTGTCAATATACTAAAGTAGTAGGCCATCATAGTACGTGCAGCACATATTTGACCTAAATTACTTCCAAAGATAGCTGCTTCCCCTTTAGTTTCAGGGTCAGTATTGAGTTTTATAATCTTATTGAGAACTTCAGCACGCTTGTAGATTTGTTTCCAAAGATTATTTCCAGCTCCTTCTTTATACTGGTAACGACTTTCTTTGGTATAGGTAGTCTCTGAAGTATATTGCATCCAAGTACGCATCAAAGAAGCGGAGTTCTCATTTTTGCGTAGATTGTATAAGAATCCAAAGGAAGCATTGCCAAATAGAGCAGAGGTAAGGTATTCCTCAGGTTGGTTAGGGTTCTTATTAATCTCTTCAAAATCTTTTTCGCAACTACTAAAAAGCAGTCCGACAGACAATAAGGATATTATGATTCGTTTCATATTCTCTGTAATCTGTTTATTAATTGTTAATTTTATAATTTTAAGCCTACTGCGAGACTAAAGCTTCTAGTAGTTGGCAAGGAAGAGTTACCCATACCATAGTTGTAAGCAGCTGTTTCTGGATCCATACCATCCCAAGCCAAAGCTCCAGTCCATAGGTTATATCCTGAAAGGGTAAAGTTCAAGCCTTTGATATGCTTGGTTTCAGGTAGTGGCACATCATAAGAAAGGGATACACTACGTAATTTTAGATAGGTAGCATCAAATACACTTTGTTCATCCAAATCAAACATGAATGTAGTACCATATTCTTTTGGACTGATAGCTATGTCATTAGGTTTTCCTGCTTTAGGACCTGATTTGAATACCCCTGGTAGGACGATCCCTTTTTGACCTTCAGGACCATTGAGATCTTTCTCACGCATACCATTAGCAACTGTTTCACGAGCGGTACCTGCGATCATACCCAACATATAAGCACCTGCAAAATAGCTACCTCCATGTTGGTAGTCAAAAGTGAAGGAAAGGCTAAAGTTGCCATAAGTAAGGGTGTTGGTAAGTCCAGTAGTAAAGTCAGGGTTGATGTTTCCTAATGATTTTTGGTTAGAGCGAACATAGTGTCCTCTTTCATCTACCAAACGATTTCCTTGGTCATCATATTCGTATCCAGCCCCATAGATTTCTCCAAAAGGACGTCCTTCTATTGCATAAAGGTTTACAGTACCATAGTAGTCTCCTGTTACTCTATAACGTCCTAGACCTGGGTATAACTTGGTTAGCTTATTGATATTTTTTGAAAAGTTCCAATCAATATACCAACCGAACTTATCTGTTTGTACAGGAGTGGCAGAAAGAGTGATTTCAAAACCTTTGTTAGACATTTCTCCACTATTAATGTTTTTGTAAGTATATCCATTTGCTGCATCTACAGGAAGAGAAAGGATAAGGTCTTTGGAGAGAATGTCATATACAGAGAATCCTAAAGAGAGACGGCTGTTAAAGAACTGAAGGTCGATACCAGCTTCTTTAGTTTCCTTGATTTCAGGAAGTAAGTCAGGATTGTTTTGTGTGTCAGGCACTCCATAGTTTGGTGTTCCATGGAAGAGATTATTTATCACAGGGTAAGTCTTAAGCACATAAGCAGAAGCATCATTACCTACTTGAGCTAAACCTGCACGGATTTTACCATAAGAGAACCATGAAGGAAGATTCTTGAAGGAATTAGAAAACACATAAGAAGCCGTTACAGAAGGGTAGAAAATAGGTTTAGATACAGTAGAGAACCAGTCTTGACGTCCTGTAACCTCTACGAATAAAGTGCTCTTATAACCTAAAGAAGCCATCCCGAAAACACTATTAGTACGAGTCCATGAAGCATAAGTAGTAGCTGTTGGTTTCTGTAAACTGTTTTCGATAGAATAGTAATTAGGTACGATCAAGCCTCCTTGGGTAGCAGCACCTGTTTTATCATATCTATTTTCTGAACGAGCAGCTCCAATGAATCCTGTCAAGGAAAAATTCTCTCCTAAGTTAGGTGTATAGTGCAAACGAGTTTCGTAGTTAAATCCTGAATTGATATAAGTATATTTGTTATAGTCAGGTGTGTTCTGATAAGTACCTTTAGCTGTTCTTCCTTCTGTTTTAAGAGCATAGATATCCCCATAAATCTTACCTACCCAAAAGAAATTATCTGTGAAGTTGTAGGTGAAACCAATGTTACCAAATATACGATGGTTTTTATCATCAGAGGTAACCTCATTAAGAAGCCAATAGACGTTATTGCTAAAACGAGCAGATGGATCATTCCAAGCATTTCTGTTCCAAGTACGTTGAGGATTATTAATATCTTCTGATTTGTAGAATCTTTCAAGATTTCTATAATCTAACTGACGTTGTGTATATCCATATAAGAGGATAGGAAGCCCGCCATTGGAATAAGCGTCTGCATAAGTATAACCAGGGTTATGGCGGGTAGTGATAGAATAGTTAAAACCTCCTTCTGCTTTGAGCTTGCTTGATAGGTCGGAAGTAAAGCTAAAAGCCACGTTTGATTTCTCCATTTTGGTAGTAGGTACAATTCCTGTTGTTTCACTATTTCCTACAGAGAAGCGTAGGTTGGTACCTGAAAGAGAACGTGTGATAGAAATAGAGTTGTTAGTAGTAACCCCTGTACGGAAGAATTTGTCTACGTCATTCTTAGGAGCTTGCCAAGGAACAGGTTTTAGATAGTGGTCAGCAAGGAATCTTTTATCAAAAGCATACCAAGGTAGGTAAGGAGTACCATCATATTTAGGACCCCAGCTTTCATCAGGACCATAATCTGCTATATTGTATTCACGTCCTTCTATTGTTTGCTTAGTGAAACTTTGAGAAGATCCACCACCATACTCATTTTGTAATTTAGGTGCTATATAAGCATTTTCAAATGTTACAGAAGAGTTGACATCAATATTGGTCTTTCCTCCCTTACCTGATTTGGTAGTATAGAGGATAACCCCATTACCACCACGGCTACCATAGAGAGCGGTAGCAGCACCACCGGTAAGTACTGTTACGGACTCTATGTCATCTTTGTTAATTTCGGATGCAGAGTTTCCATAACCATCTCCCATTTCAGCCATAGGCACCCCATCGATAACGATCAGCGGCTGGCTACTTCCTGTTACAGAACCTGTACCACGGAGGGTCATCTTAGTCTGTCCCATACCACTTCCTGCAGCGGCAAGTCCTGCGGTTTTTCCTTTGAGGTTGTCGCCTCCCTCAAGGGTAGTTTCGGAGTACCCTGTAGCATTGGCATCACGCTCTATACCAAGAGCTCCTACTGTTTTAGCATCTTCGGAAGTAAGGGGAAGTACTACATCAATAGTAGTTTCTAATCCCACTTTCCTTTGAACGTTTTGATACCCCTGAGCGTTGAATTGTAGGGTTTCCTCGGCCTGGGCCTCAATAGAATACCCTCCTTCGGGGGAGGTAGTGGTTGCGCGACTAGTACCCACTACGATCACAGTAGCACCCGCCACAGGTTTCCCTTTACTGTCTTTTACACTACCCTTTACGGTTTGTTGTGCAAAAGCCATTGTCGTAAAGACAAGGGAACACAATAAGAATAATTTTTTTAAGTTCATATCTCTTTATGAATTTTAATTAGCGCCCCAAAGGTACGTCTTTTTTCTGGATTGGCAAGGAAAAACGGTGTGTTTTTTTCGCTTGTTTTGCATTAAATTTGCCTTTTTACTCCTAGGATGCGTAAAATCAAGTCTTTTTGCTTTTTAGTAGAAATAAGGAGGTTTTTCTCTTGTTTTCAAGAGGGATAGAAATAATATCGATAGTAGAAAATATTGTATAGTCCTATTCGTTAAGGCGCAATTTATTGCGCCTCTACAGAAGACTATGCTCACCAAGAATTCTCTTAGCTAGCGTCTGTGTAGAGGCGCAATTTATTGCGTTTTGAAAAATCAGCAATAGTGTTTTCTAAATAATTTAAGTTTCGCAAGTCGTTTTTAGGCTATTATTGAAATTATAAACAATTAATAATCAATTATTTGTAAAAACCTCCCCCCCACCCCCCTCCAAAGGGGGAGCTTTAAGGGCGTTGAAATAGCCTAATTTGTTTATTAGGAAAATTTTCCTTCTATAACTTATTGAGCCTCCATTACTTACTAACTCCCCCCTTGAGGGGGGGAGGGGGGATGTTTTGAGAGTCAATAAGTTACAGAACTTGCGAAACTTAAATAAATAAATTTTTATAGTATCTCACGAGCTTTTTTCCTGACTTCAGTATGAGGTGTTAATAATCCTTTGTCAGCTTGTTCTATACCCTTTTTTATAGACTCAACTTGGGCTTCTGTAAAACAAGTCTCTTCCTGCTTAGGGAATATTTGTTTTTCATCATACCAATTTTCAACAGAGGAGGCTTGGGTGTTGGGAGGTGCTACTAATGTATCCATAATATAGTTGTTTTAGCAGACAAAGTTACAATATTAATTACAGATAACCAATGCCTATTGACAAATAATTAACCCTTGTTGAAAACTCGGTTAATAACTTATCCTATTGGGGGGAAAAGCCCTCTTTTTTCTCCTTAACTTTGCCATACCACAAAAAAAGACATGTATATGATTTATTATGCTGACCTACAAATAGTTCTGCAAGAGGTGCCTGGACAAATCAGCTTATGTGTGAGTGTAACTGGCTGTCCGCTGCGCTGCAAGGGGTGTCATTCGCCCTTCCTGTGGAAAAAGGGTACAGGAACTCCGCTGACCGATGAGGTGTTTATCACTACCCTTGAGCGCTATAAGGATATGATCTCTTGTGTGCTCTTTATGGGGGGCGAATGGGAAGAGGCAGCACTTATCCACAAACTACAAATTGCCCGTGCCTATGGGCTGCATACCTGCCTCTATACAGGACTTACAGAAGAGAAGGTATCTACGGCTATCAAACAGGAACTTACTTGGCTTAAGGCAGGCCCCTGGATAGAAGCCTTAGGAGGCCTATCAGAAGCTACTACCAACCAGCGCTTTATAGAGGTAAGCACTGGGAGAATACTCAATGAAATGTTTCATCATCAGTAGTCAGTAGTCAGAAGACAGTAGTCAGAGGACAGAAGACAGAAGTCAGTAATTGGTCTGATAACTAATCACTAACCACTGACAGCTAACTACTAACCACTGACAACTAACCACTAATAACTTATAAATCAGATCCCTATGATTCGACTTACACAAAATCAAATCCAGCAGAAAATTGAATTTATAAATCAATATCTGCATGCGGAAAATGCCGCTACCGCCTCTCAGGTAGATGCTAATGCCAATGTAACAAGCAAGAACATTGCTACCATGGAGGCGGAAATCAACAAGGATATCAATATCCAAATCAACCGCGAACTGGTACGCCGCAAGATAGCGCAGCTTTTCGGGGAAGAACTCGCTGGGGAATACATTCGCCAGATAGAGGCGCACGAGATCTATGTGCATGATGAGACTTCTCTGAAGCCTTATTGCGTGTCTATCAGTATGTATCCTTTCCTCTTGGACGGGCTGATAAAGCTCGGAGGGGAGAGTCGTGCCCCTAAGCACTTGGAGAGCTTCTGTGGGGAGTTTGTCAATCTGGTCTTTGCCATTAGCTCCCAGTTTGCAGGGGCTTTGGCTACAGTGGAGTTTCTGCTCTATTTTGACCACTTTGCCACCAAGGACTATGGAGAGGATTATTTGGAAACACACCCCAAGGTGATAGAGAACCACCTCCAGCATGTAGTCTATGCCATTAACCAGCCTGCGGCAGCCCGTGGCTATCAGTCGGTTTTTTGGAATATCTCCCTCTATGATGAGCCTTACTTTGACAGCATGTTTGGTGAGTTTGTTTTCCCTGATATGAGCCGCCCTAGCTATGATAGGCTCTTCAAGTTGCAACACTTTTTCCTCAAGTGGTTCAATGCCGAACGCCTTAAAGCGATCCTTACTTTCCCTGTGGTAACAGCTGCTATGCTTACGGCTAAGGGCAAGCCTGTGGATCAAGATTTTGCCAATATGTGCGCTGGGGAACTCAGCGAAGGGAACTCCTTCTTTGTCTATCAGTCCGAGAGTGCCGATAGCCTCGCTTCCTGCTGCCGCTTGCGCAACGAGATTTCCGACCATACCTTTAGTTATTCCTTAGGGGCAGGGGGCGTGGCCACGGGGTCTATCAATGTGATTACACTAAATATGAACCGCCTCATTCAGCAAAAACGCAACCTTGCTGAGGAGGTACGTAAAATACATAAGTACCAAGTGGCGTTTCGCAAACTTATAGAGGAGTACAAAAATGCAGGACTGCTACCGGTCTATGATGCGGGCTTTATCTCCCTTGACAAGCAGTTCTTGACAATAGGTATTAATGGTATGGTAGAGGCCGCCGAATACTTGGATATTGCCCCTACCAACAATGAGCAGTATAAGGAGTTTGTACGCCACCACCTCAAGATTATCTATGATGAAAACCGCAAGGCACGCCAGATATATGGTTATATGTTCAATACCGAGTTTGTCCCTGCGGAAAACTTAGGGGTGAAGAACGCCCTTTGGGACAAGAAATCAGGCTTGTTCTCTCCACGTGAGTGTTATAATTCCTATTTCTATGCAGTGGAAGACGACCATATAAATGTCTTGGACAAGATTATCCTCCATGGCAAGGAGTTTATCGAGTACTTAGACGGGGGGTCTGCTCTGCACCTTAATTTGGAAGAGACACCCAACAAAGAGGGCTTCCTCAAGCTGCTCAATGCAACGGCTCTAGCGGGTTGTAACTATTTCTGTTTCAACATTCGTATTACAATCTGTAATGAATGCAACCATATAGATAAGCGTACACTCTTTGAGTGCCCAGAGTGCCACAGCGAGAATGTGGATCACGCCACTCGTGTGATTGGCTACCTCAAGCGTGTATCTTGCTTTAGCACCGCAAGGCAGAAGGAACACAAGCTCAGACACTACCACCTTTCTACAAGTAAAAGGTAAAAAGTAAAAAATAATGACAAGTGACTAATGACTGATCCTATTGTGGTATTAGTCGTTAGTCACTTGTCATTAGTCACTATAGTCTTATCTTTTAACTAATTTGATGAGTACAGGTGCAGTGGTAATCAGTACAATGAAGAGGACGATTAGCTCTAAGTGCTTTTTGAGATCTATGCCAAATTGGTCTATAAAGAGCTTATCTAGGTAGTGTCCCATAAAAACAAGAGTAAAAGACCATGCTATAGCTCCTATAATATTGTATACCATGAACTGGCCTCGACGCATCCCTACAATCCCCGCTACGATAGGGGCAAAAGTACGTACAATAGGGAGAAAACGGGCAGCGATGACCGCAACGGCACCATGCTGTTTATAGAAAACATCGGCCTTGAGTAGGTATTTGCGCTTGAAGAAGAACGAATCTTTACGTTCGTAAAGCGCATGTCCGCTACGCTTACCAAACCAATAACTGACCATATTACCTATGATAGCCGCCAGGGCGATAGAGGAGGCTATGATGGTTGTATCCAAGAAATCACTACCTGTAATACCAAAGGTATCCCTTACCATAGGTACAGCATAGATACCAGAAATAAATAGGAGACTATCCCCAGGGAGGAAAAAGCCTATGAAAAGCCCTGTCTCGGCAAAGATGATGAATAATACCAACCAATATCCACCTAACTTAATGTAAAACTCTGGATTTACAAGGTCGCTCCAGCTTTGGAAATGTTCCATATATGTTCTTAATTTAGTGTTTTGTGTTAATCGTCTGTATGACGGTCGTAAGAATAACGCCCCAGATCCATGGCTTGGTTGAATATCTGTTTGGCTTCTTCCAAGCGGCCTACATGGGCGTATATCTCAGCACAACGACGCAAAAAGGTCGGATTGTCTCCTTCGTTGAGCAGTACTTGATTGACGTATTTTTCGGCTTTTTCATAATCATTCTCCCTAGCATAATAATCCACCAAGGCTAGCCAAGCCTTACTCGACTGTGGGTCTTCGTGTACAGCCTTGAAATAATACTGCTCTGCCATCACTCTATCGCCCAACTTCTCATAGCAATTGCCAATGCGCAAATAGGCAAAAGACGAGGGGTCGTCCAGAGAAAGGGTAATTTTATAGTTCTCTATGGCCAACTTGTATTCCTTGAGGCGTTCCAATACTTTTCCTTTTTCAAAATAGGCGCCTGTGAAGGTGTCATCGCTGATAATGGCAAAATCAAACGCCCTGAGTGCCTCTTGAAAATTGTTCTGTACCATATATTGCCTGCCTAAGCTATGCCAGGCCACTTCGCAATAAGGATTGTTGTCAAGGAAGGCAGTAAGGAACTGTATAGCCTGCTCGTTTTCGCCTAAGAAATCAAAACAGTGTAGGAGTTGTTGTAGGGAAAAATAATCCTCAGGATCGCGAGTTAGGCAGCGTTTGAAATATTTCTTGGCCAAGGCATACGACTCCATATACATATACTCCATGGCAATCTGAGAATCAATATCCGAAGGGTCATCACTGAAGGAAAGGGCATACTGGAGTAGTTCTATGGCCTTGGTATGGTTATTTTTTTTAGAATATAAGTGGGCGCGCTGCACATATATCTCGGCATTGTAAGGCTCCTCGTGGAGGATTTCGTCCAAGATATCACCTGCCTGCTGAAGGTTATCCTCATAGATCAGCATCTCGGCCTGTAAGAGCCTAAGAGCAGCTACAAAGGGGAATTGGCTGAGGGCTGTGTCTATGGCCTGTTTGGCCTTGGCATATTTGGCATTTTCAAAATAGTAAAGGATAATATCCTCATACTGATAGCTATCAAAAAAACCTACCTTATGTTCGCTAAGCAGGGTCTCATAACGAGAAATCACCTCCCCGCGTTCATCTTTATTTGAGTACATTGTTATTTTAAGTAATTGGTTACAGTGAACACTCTTATAATCAAGAAGTTACCCACTGTATAAAGTGCATTTTTTCAGAGAGCTAAAATACAACTTTTTATCCTATCTCCGACAAAGTTGGTTATAACTTTTCATTTTGTTGATAACTTTAAAAAGGCTGCCCCGAAGGACAGCCTTTTTAATGCTTAGTTTTTAGTTTTGAATTTTTAGTTTCAAGATATTAGTCACTAATCATTAGTCACTTGTCACTTGTCACTCGTCACTATTTAGAGCCATTTCACCAATGGGAAATCTTGGCGGTGAGGCAAGAGTTCATGCTTAGGATAGAGTCGCAAAGCAATCATGAATAGGCCTGCATCCTCCGTAGCGGCAGAGAGCTTATAGGTAGCTATACGGCCAGAGAAGGAAACAAGTTCGGCCTGAATGAGTTGGTCTACCTTTAGCGTATTTTCTTCCTTACGAGTAACCACTAGTTCTAAGCCTATATCTTCAGGAGTAAGTTCGCTCAGGTAGAGGTCTATGGTAGCCTCATATTTCTTACCTAAGGAGATAAGTTCGCTATCTCGCTTAGGAGCAACTACTTTCTCCACACGTATGTGTGCCCACTCTTGGCTTACCTTCTTCTTCCACTGAGAAAGAGCGATGGCCTTCTCGAATTTGTTGGCTCTAAGCAGGTTAGAACGCTTTTGTTGTGGATAGTAATATTGTTTTTCGTAGTCGGTAAGCATGCGATAGGTGGTGAACTGTGGAGCTACCTTTCCTATGGTATTCTTGATAAAGTTACACCATTCTATGGAGATACCCTTACCGTCCTTATCCTTATTATAGAAAGCAGGAGCGATTTGGTCTTCTATGATGTTGTAGATCAGCTCAGCATCCAATTCGTCTTGGTACTTTTGGTTTTCATAGGTACGTTTTTGAGGGAGCATCCAGCCGGCATCTTCGCGGTAACCTTCTACCCACCAGCCATCGAGTACGCTAAAGTGCATCACCCCGTTCATAGCGGCCTTTTCTCCACTAGTACCAGAGGCTTCGAGCGGACGTGTAGGCGTGTTCATCCATACATCCACCCCTTGGATCAGGGTACGAGCCAAGTCCATGTCATAGTTAGAGAGGAAGATGATCTTTCCTAAGAAGCGTGGCTGCTTGGATATTTCCACTATATGCTTGATGAGGTCTTGCCCAGCCTTGTCGGCAGGGTGTGCCTTTCCAGCAAAGATAAACTGTACAGGGCGTTCTGGGTTATTGATAATCGCATCAAGCCTGTCAAGATTGGTAAAGAGCAGGTGAGCACGCTTATAAGTAGCGAAACGACGGGCAAAACCTATGGTAAGTACATCATCACGTAGAGAATCAAATACTTCCACAATCTCACGAGGAGTGAAATAGGTGATATTTTGACTATCGGTTAGGTTGTGCTTGATACGGCGTATGAGTTTAGAGCGGAGTTCTTGCTTGATTTGGGCTACTTTCTCATCAGGGACATCATAAATACCTTCAAACGATGCTTCTGTATAGGTGCCAGCCTCTTTCTTGAAGTACTTTTCTTCCACTTCTTTCCATAGGGGCGAAGTCCAGGTAGGACGGTGTACTCCATTGGTTACATAACTGATATGGAGTTCCTCTGGTAGGTAGCCTTTCCACATATCTTTGAAGATATCACGGCTTACCTCACCATGGAGCATACTCACCCCATTGACTTCCTGAGAGAGGTTGGCAGCCAAGAAGCTCATGGAGAATTTCTCATGAGGATCATTCACATTGATCTTACCAAGTGAAAGAATCTGTTGCCAATCCACATGGAGTTTTTCGGCATAGTCGCCTATGAAAGCCCGTAGCATAGTTTCCTCAAAGGCATCATGCCCCGCAGGTACTGGGGTGTGCGTTGTAAAGAGGGAAGAGGCACGAACCACTTCTACCGCTTCGGAGAAAGAAAGGTGATGTTCGTTGATAATCTTATTCAAACGTTCCAAACCAATTAAGGCGGCGTGTCCTTCGTTGCAGTGGTATATATCATAGGAAACACCTAAGCTGCGGAGCACCTTGATACCACCCAAGCCCAAAAGCATTTCTTGCTTGAGTCGGTTCTCCCAGTTACCTCCATATAAGTGGTGAGTGATGGTGCGGTCTTCTTCGTTATTGTCCTCATAGTCAGTATCCAAGAGGTAAAGCTCAATACGCCCTACATCCACACGCCATACACGTGCATAGAGCGTACGACCGGGCAAGGCCAAGGAGATTTTTAGCCATTTGCCATCCTTGTCAAGCACTGGGGAGACAGGAATCTTGGTGAAGTCCTGTGCTTCATATTCGGACTCTTGATTACCAAAGGCGGAAATCTTCTGAGTGAAATAACCATAGCGGTAAAGTAAGCCCACCCCTGTGATCTTGGTCGCCTTGTCGCTGGCTTCCTTGAGGTAGTCGCCGGCCAAGATACCCAAACCTCCAGAGTAGATCTTTAGCGAAGAGTGCAAACCAAATTCCATGCTAAAGTAAGCGATGGAAGGATTGGTCATCTCTTTCTTCTTTTCCATGTAAGTCAAGAAGTCATTGTATACCTTATCCAAACGTGCCATGAAGGTAGCATCGTTCTCCAAGGCCTTGAACTTACTGAGTGAAATGGAGTCAAGTAGCAAAATAGGGTTCTTATGGGCACGACGCCACTCTTCAGGATCTATGCTCTTGAAAAGTTGTTCAGCTTCTTCGTTCCAGCACCACCAAAGGTTTTTAGCCAATTCCTCAAGAGCTTTGAATTTCTCAGGAGTAGCACGGTGTACGATCACACTACGCCAGAAAGGCGTATTGACTACCTTGGATTGTTCCCATACTTCCACATCGGTATCAACTATAGGTAGTTTGGCCAAGCGTGGTTGTAACTTATTGAGGGTAAGTTCGTAGGCTTTTTGGTAATAGACAAAAAACTTATCCCAAAGGGCGGCCTTTCCTATCTGTTGGGCATCTTCCCATAGTGCTTCGTAAGCAGTAGGGGAGAGGCGGGCAATTTTTTCTATTTGGCTTACCACTCCTACCACCACTTCTTGGTAGTTGCTGTCATCGCGACGGAGCACCTTCAAGGCCAAGTTTTCGTTGGGGAAATGCGCCAAAGCCCAAGAGCCAAAGCCTGCTAAGGTAGTGGTAATGGTAGGCACCCCAAAGCATAAACTCTCAAAAGGTGTATAGCCCCATGGCTCATAGTAGGACGGGAATACAGTAAGGTCTATTCCTGTCAAAAGGTCATAGTAGGAGAGGTCAAACACCCCATCATTGCCCAAAAGATAGCTCGGACAATACACCACTTTTACCTTATCTTGCAGTTGGTTAAAGAGTTGAGCTTCTTTTAGTTTGGATATGATAGTATTGTGATATTCATCAGTTACCAAATGTGTTGTATAAGTCTGCCCAACGGTGTTAGTTCCTTCATAAGCCGAAGGAATAAGAATGAAAGCAACCACTTCTCGGTCAAAGGTAGCATCCTTATTGATTTCTTGAAGAGCATCGATAAAGACATCTATTCCCTTGTTTCTGAACTCATTGCGTCCGCTAATAGCCACAAAGAAAGGTTTCTTTTCAAAGGTAGTTCCTGTAACCTTTTGGGCTACTTCTTGGAGCTTAGCGGCAGCTCTTTTGTGTTTTTCAAGGAAGCTGGTACGATCGCTTATATGACCTTCGTCAAAGCCATTAGGAGTAACCACCTCAGGGATACGGCCTAAGAAGTGTGCGGCCTCGCGAGCAGTAATATCGCTTACAGTAGTAAATACATCGGCCTGACAAGCAGCCTTAGCTTCTAGGAAGTGCTTATGCTGTATGGAGAAGCGGTAGGCCAATTCGGTAGGCTTGTATTCCTCCAAATAGTTGTACAGTGCCCAGCCATTGCCAGCTATGCTACGGCCCAAGACGGTCGCATGAGTAGTGAATACGGTACCCACCTGTGGAACTTCCTGCTTGAGATAGAGTAAGGCAGTACCACTCATCCACTCATGGAAATGGGCAATGGCACGTTCGCGTACCCCTACTTGGAAACGGATAAAACTCTCCAAGACCTTTCCTACGGCATAGCCAAAGAGGGCAGACTCGGTAAAGTCCCAAGAGGCATTGAGCGAATCCAGCTGTTGGGTATTCCAGTAATAGGTAAGAATTTCGTTTTTCTCGCTAATATAATGGGAAAAATCCACCAAAATAGCAATGGGTTTTCCTTTTATATTCCAATACCCTGTTCTTACGCGTAGGCCTTCCTCCTTTGTACGAGCGAGCCACGAAGGAAAAAGCGCGTCATCTTGTACGAACTCAGGGTTTTCCTTGTGTTGCCATAGGTCAGGGCCTATGGTAATATACTTGTCTGCAAACTTGTCTCTGAGCAGTGCAGCACGTGTTGCCAATACGGTATGTATGCCACCAATCTTGTTGCATACTTCCCAGCTAATTTCAAATAAATAATTCGGATCCATTGTTATTTCTTCTTTCATTTATTATGGTTCTAACACTCTGCAAATATAAATAATATTTACAAGGAAAAAAAGTAAAACAACTGATTTTTAATCTCTTTTTTTCAACAACTTGATTATCAATGATTAATGGTTAACGGTCAATCGTTAATTGTTATGAGGGCTAACCACTAATAATTAACAATTGACAATTGATAATTAACAATTACTCTGACACGGTTTGTCCAGTTAGGCGACTATCTTTGCATCGTGGAAGGAAGAAGTTTATAAATCCATAGATTTTTATAGGCAAAAAGGAAATATATGTCATAAAAATTTTGTATATTTGTCGCAAATTTTAAAACACTTAAATATTTGAGATAAACATACTATAGAAATATCATGATATAGCGTTTCGCTTTGATTTTCCTGCTCCGGAATACGACCAAACATTCAATAGCACAAGGAAAGCAAAGAACGAAATGCCTGCCTTATAAGCGCAGGTATTCCTTTTTGCTTTTGTGTTAGCCTTTGGTCGGGCTCCGGACGAAGTAGAAGAAAGCCTGCGCTTGATACATTTTTACTAGATAAATCAATTTAATCTTTTAATGATATGGCAAATTTAATTAACTTAGGGGACGAATTATTGAGAATTTGTCCTACCAGCAGTAGCAAAATTGAAGCTTCTACTAATGGAGGTAAAACTTGGAGTACTCGTTATTCTGGTTCTTCTTATGGAGCATTTTATGACCTTACTTCTTATGGCGGTGAGATTATTGCAGTTACTTCCAAAGGAGTGTATGTCTCTACCAATGAAGGTAGAAGTTGGAGTAGCCGTTATATAGGTTCTTCTTATGGAGACTTCCAGTCTATTTCAGCTAATGGTTCAGAGCTCTTAGCTACAACCTCCAAGGGACTCTATGTCTCTAAAAATGGGGGTAGAAGTTGGAGCAAACGTAGTTAGAAAATTTGTCAAATACTAAAAATCTATATAAAAATGTTATTAATTGAGGACTATTTCATTAAGGCAAATTATAATGCTAGACAATGTAATTTTTATGAACCTAAATTGGTATCAGAAAGTAATCTCAATAGATTCTTCCCTCGAGAATATCTCGGAAAAGAATGTCTTAAACGTGGAAATCTGAACCGTTTCTTCTTAATGAGAGATAGAAATAGAAGAGAGATATTTTCTTTTCATTCACCTGATGCTTACAAAAAGACCGATGAGAAAGGAAATATTGTACAAATAAAATGGTTTAATGGTGATTTAGAAACTTTCTCTTACGACGAAAAGGGCTATGTTATTCAATACGAGTATTATATAGGAGGAGAAGCACTATATCGAAAAGAAACAACTTCTTACCGCTATAGTTCTGATAGTGTTCGTATTGCAGAGGTTACCAATACTTTTTATTCCTATAAACAACAATATTGCGGTAATGATACTAAATACGTGCAAGGTCAAGAATATAAGGTTGTCAGAGATGTTTATGAGTATCATGATAATGGGAAAGCTCTTAAGTCTCAACGTTTTTTCACTAATATTCCTTTTGAGATTCGTGAGTATTACGACGAAATCGATGAAGCGTATGAAAAATACACTTGTGAAGAATACTTGGCATACGAACAATTCTATGATGGTAAGTGGGACATATTAAAAAAGAGAATTTCTTACAATCAAAAAGGAGAAATAGTAGAAGTGGCTCTTTATACTCAAAGCGGCAATGACAACAACAATGAAACAATAGAGACGCTTCTTGAAGAGGAATATAACAAAGAAGCGCACCAAGGAGTTTGGTACAGCTTCTTCTACTCTCCCCAAAAGTTGGATATAGACTATCAAACGCTAAGTACTTTTGAAGAGCTCAACATTGTTAATCGCTGGGGAGATATTAGGTTAGGTAGTGTAATATTTGACCAAGAAGGGAATATAGACAATGGCTATATTTTGAGCTATGAAGGTTCGAATTTTGAAGACTCTGGCGACTGGCTAACATTTGAATCAGGAAGAGAGAATGCAGAGGGCGAAATAGAATGGGGTTGCGAATACGAATGGCGAGGGTATAACTGGGAATTGAGCTTATTTGAAAATGGTGAACTCCGTGAAAGAATAACATCGGAAGTCCATCTGTCTATCAATGAAGCAATAAACGTATTTATGCCTTTGAAGTGTTATAGAAAAGATTAAGAAAGTTAATATTGTATTAAAATAAATTTTATATTTTCAATGTCAAACAAAAATATATTTTTATGAAACCAAATATTTTTAACATCGCTACCAAAGAACTTAGTCAGGATGCTTTTATCACTTGGCTATTGGCTTTTGCTGATAATGACAATCAGCAATATGACAAGGAATTAAACCTATGTGCAAAAGAATTTGTTTCTATGCTCATAAAAAAACAGATTCCAAACTTTAATGAGCCCATACTTACAGTTGAAGCAGGGCGTCAGTGGGAAAACATTGATGTATGGGCGGAAGTAAATGGTAAATATCTTATTATAATAGAGGATAAAACCATTAGTTCAGAACATTCTAATCAATTAGAACGTTATAAGGAAATAGCAGAAAAATGGTGTTCAGAAAACAAATATGAAACACCTATTTGTATTTACCTTAAGACAGGAAATGAAAGTCTAAGTATTTTCAATGCTATAAAGGGGAAAGGATATGCTATCTTTGATAGGACAGACTTCATAACTTTATTTAAGAATCATAAAGAGGTTAGAAACAATATTTTTATTGATTTCTATGAACGTATGACCAGTATGGAAAAATTAAGTACTGAGTTTGAAAATAAACCTTTAGAAGATTGGAATGGTAATGATTGGCAAGGATTTTTCAAACTTATTGAAACTAAGATTCACATACTAAAATGGCATTATGTAAATAATCCAAATGGAGGTTTTTGGAATGCTATTCTTAATTGGGATTATTGGGGAGATTATCCCGTGTATATCCAACTTGAAGAGGGGAAATTGTGTTTTAAGTTATCAACAGATCCTGATGATATTGACCTGCCAGATAATTTTGATAGAGCAAACACTCGTAATGAACTTTACGATTTAATAATTGAGAAAGCAACCGCTTTAGGATTAGATGAAATCAGAAAACCAGATAGGTTTGGTAATGGTAAATATATGACAGTTGCCATTGTTGATAAAGAAAACTGGTTAGCTAATGAAAGAGGTTTTGTGAATACTCAAAAAGTAGTTGAAAATCTAACAAAATATCTAGATTTCTTACGAAAAGAGATTTTAGGATAGGCTGTTATAACCTCCCCACTTCTAAGAAAAGTGGGGAGATTTTTTTAAAAAATATCGGAAAAGGTCATAGCTTGTCTAGCAGAGAGTCTATTTTTGCCATGTGGAAGAAAAATTAACAATTGACAATTGATAATTAACAATTACCCAGACACGGTTTGTCCAGTTACGCGACTATCTTTGCAGCGTGGAAGGAAGAAGTTTATAAATCCATAGATTTTTATAGACAAAAAGGAAATACATGTCATAAAAATTTTGTATATTTGTCGCAAATTTTTACTATAAAACATATTAACCTTTGGGCTAGCTTTGAAAGAATCAGAAGGAGCCTGTACTTAGTGTGTTTTTTAAGAGGAGAATAAATAATTTTTAAAAATCATATTTTATGAAGTTAAAAGAACAAAGTAGTATGGAACAATCATTGTATAAGGCTTTAAAGCCTCTTTACAAAGAACTTCTTGAGCAATTATCAAAAGAAGATAAGGAAACAACAAGTCCTTTTTGTGTAAAATGGGGAAAGAATTTTCCTACAGCTTCATTTAGCGGATTGCTTTTTATAGGAAGAGCAACAAATGGCTGGGGAACAGATTCTACAGAAAGTGTTGATGTTTTATTCGATGGCGATGATAATTCACGAGGATTTGCAGACCCTAATCAGATGAGTTGGTTAGAAAATCATCCTTCTTATAATTGGCAACGCTCTGCTTTTTGGCGAGTAGTATCTAACGTTTCTCAAAGCTATACACAAGGAGAATGGTTTAATGGAATTGCTTGGACTAATTTATATAAAATAGCTCCTTATGATGGTGGTAATCCTTCTAACAGATTGTGTTACGAACAGCTTCCTATCTGCCAGAAAATACTGAAAAACGAGATTGAAATACTTTCTCCAAAATTTGTAATCTTACTTACTGGTGAGAATTGGGCGAAAGATTTTCTACCTTATTTGAATGGTGAGAAAGAATGCAACCCAATTAGTACAATAGAGTGGGGCAAAAACAATGAATACCTCATTAATTTGTATAACTTTAATGGAGTTTATTTCTTACAAACAGAACACCCTCAAGGGAAAGATGAAGAAAGTCATATCAATGCGATTGTATCAATAATTGAGAAATACAAATAAATTTAAGATAGAGAACCTCCCCACTCCTAAGAAAAGTGGGGATATTTTTCCCAAAAAATATTGCACATGGTCATAGTTTGTCCATTTACATGTGTATCTTTGTAGCGTGGAAGAAAGAATTGACAATTAACAATTAATAATTATGCAGTTGTATTTAGATGACCTTCGCCCTACCCCAGAGGGTTTTGACCGTGTATATAGCTACGAGGAGTTTGTGGCCTATCTTGAGAGAGAAGGCTTACCTGATTTTATTTCCTTTGACCACGATTTAGGGGAAGACTTATCAGGTTATGACTGTGCAAAGTATTTAGTAGAGTACTGCTTAGTGCATCAACTCCCTCTGCCCAACTATCAAGTACATAGCCAAAACCCTGTAGGCAAGGAAAATATAGAACGCTTATTGGAAAACTTTAGAAGTTTTGAGGGTTGAGTTAGAAATAGTATATTTGTACCTTAATTTAACACATAAAACATGAATACATTCACCCCAGAATTACAGCAATGGGCAGCCGAAGTGATAGAGAAAATCACCCCCATAGCTGAAGAAATTAACTTAGCTTACTACCCCTTACAGTCAGAAGCTAAAATGAATCCAGAACTACTGATTATTGGACTAAATCCAGGGTCAGAGGCAAGTTATAAGAGCCAACAAGAAAATCCTAATTGGGAGTTCAAAGATGGTAAGATGACTACCGAACGCTTACTAAAGGGTAATCCTTTTATTGCTGAAAAAGAGGAATGGAAAATCTTTAGAGGACTAAACAGGATTCCATTTATCAAGCAGGCAGTAGATACCAATGACTACTGCTTTATGAATTATGTGTATTTTGGAACTTCTGATTTCAATAAAATTAAAGGACACGCTAAAGCAGTTGAAACCTGTACAGCACTCACTAAAAAGTTTATTGAGATTATCAAGCCTAAACATATTATCGTTTTAGGGTTAGAGGGTATAGAAAGCATTTCTAAGATTGAAAAAACTTTGCTAAAAGGTAAAAGCAAACGTCTTCTTGTACAAGGAGGTGATTTGTTCGGCAAACAAATACTGGGTATTTCTCATCCTTCTTACGCCGTGTCAGCAGCAGAATATGAGGCTATAGATACCAATATAAAAGAGTTCTATGAGGGAAAACCTCTAACTTCCTTTCCTTTCAAACCTAATGTAACAACTATTGATGTTGATAAACTTAATAATCTCTTGGCGGGATCGCTTAACTTTAAGTTGCGTGGCAAAGATACACAAGTATATGAAGCACAAGTAAAAGGTATAGGTGACGATGTTTTGGATTTTAGAATTGACCTAAGAAAACCACCTGTTTATCTTTCTTTCCGTTCATTAGGCTCTAAAGAATTAAAAAACAAAGAGGTTTATAAAAATACCTTTAAAGAACCTTTTAGTCTTGAGGTAAATGCTTGGTTTGTAGAAAAATTCTTAAACAACTACCCTCAAGAACAAGCTATTGAGCAAGAAATGGCTGACGACCTCCTATCCTTATTAAAAGCCATTAAAGCTCAACAATAGTAGAGATATTCTTGTAATCTAATTCATTAAGACGCAATTTATTGCGTCTTACAAGTTTAAAATGCTTTCAGCGGTTGCTCCACAACATTAACCATTAATCATTGAACATTAACCATTATTTGATGAAAATACAATACTTTTCCGACTTACACCTTGAGTTTGAGGACAATCTCAACTGGATTGACAACAACGCTATAGAGCGCGTGGGCGATATCCTGATCATCGCAGGCGATTTGTGTCCCTTTGTACAGCTCTCTCGTGTACTCTTTAAGAGCGAGATAGCCGACCTATGCAAGGGCTACAAAAAAGTGTTCTGGATTCCTGGCAATCATGAGTACTATATCTTTACACACAACTACGCCGCTACCCGCTATGAGCAGCCGATGAAGGAAATCCCCAATCTCTTTTTGGTAGACAACTATACCGAGCGTATCGGCCGTACCCAACTGATTCTCTGTACAATGTGGAGTCATATAGGTAGGAAGAATGCCGATAAGATTAAGTATGGTATGAGTGACTTCCACTATATCACTGTGCAGAACCCCGAAAAAGGAGAGGAAATAGACTCCCTACAAGTGGCTGATTTCAATGCCTTCAACAAAACAGCGGTTAAGTTTCTCAAAACAGCCGTCAAAAAGGCCACCCAAGCCAAGAAAGCAGGTGAGATAGACCATATTGTAGTGGCTACCCACTATGTCCCTACCCTCAAGTACTACCCACAAATGTACTTGGGCAGCGTACTGAACGATGCCTTTGTCCTTGACCTCACCGATTTCATTGAAAAGAGTGCCATTGATTATTGGATTTATGGCCATCACCACTTCAACCAACCCGATTTCAGAATTGGCAATACGGTTCTGACTACCAACCAACTCGGTTACGTCATGCGTGAAGAAAATGAAGGGTTTGAGTGGGGACGATATATAGATGTAGGGACGAATGGCAATTCGCCCATAAATAACGAAAAGTAAATAATTTTCTCCTTTTCCCTCTAAAATTTTTTCTTAGTCGGTCATAGTTTGTCCAACATGAGCATTACCTTTGCACCGTAATCAAAAATTAAAAACCATGAATACGGTAAAAACAAACATTCTTAATGGACAGTTCCCCAAAGGGACGCTTATTTTAGGTATAGGTGGTGGGGGTGCTAATTTCCTGGACTATGTACAGAAAAATAGCCTCCAGCCTATCCGCTTCGCTACCTTGGGAGGGAACACTGGTACAGGGGTAGCACCTATAGTCGTAGAGCGAGCCTTGGATTTAGAGATTCCTGTCAAAGTAGCAGTTACGATACCTTTCTCTTTTGAGGGGAAAGAACGAAGAAAACAAGCCTTAGCAGCGGCAGATTTCTTAAAGAAAAAAGTAGCTGATACGCTTGTCTTTGATATGGAGAGCTTAAAGGAGGAAGTTGGTAACTATGACGTAGGCGAAGGCTTTGCAGAGATAGACAAACGTATATGGGAACACCTATTAGAATCACTAACCACTAATCACTAAAAATCATGGCAAAAACAATCCAAATAGAACGTTTAGTACGTATAGTAAGTTTGCTTACAGCTAATAAAAAGGGTCTGTCAGCACAAAAAATCAGTGAAAAATTGAAGGAAGAGGGAATAAACTTCAGTGATAGAACCATAAGGAGAGACTTTGATGATATAGAAAGTGCCTTTGGTATAGAGATTGTCTTTAATGCTAAGGAAAAGGTATGGACAATAGATCCTGAAACCCTCTCAGACCAACAACTGCTCTTAGACCACCTCCTGCTTATGGAGGCCTACCGAAGGGCAAAAGATCAGCATATCCTCCTTGTGGAACCCCAACCCGAAAGAGGGTTGGAGATGCTTGACCCTATCCTTACGGCTATTGACAAAAACCTCTTGATTACTTTCCACTACAAGGCTTTTTACTCGGAAGAGACCACCGAAAGACAGGTGTTGGCTTATGCTGTAAGGGAATACCAAGGACGCTGGTACCTTATCGCTACGGACGACAAACCGCCTTTCAAGCTCAAGGCATTTGCCTTTGACCGTATGAGCGACCTAAGAGTAACAGAGACAAAGGTAAAACGCCAAAAATTGGATATGGAAACGTTCTTTGACCATTTCTATGGGATCTCCATGGCTGAAGGCGAACCATGCCAACAGATACTCCTTTCTTTCAACTATGAGCAAGGACAATATGCTAAAACACTCAAGCTACACCCATCGCAAGTAGTTGTTTCTGAAGACGATAAAGAGGTGCGCGTACAGCTAACCCTTGCTTTTTCCCATGGGGAAGCTCCCTACGACTTAGTCATGCGACTTTGCTCTTTTAGTGATTCGGTAAAGGTACTCGCTCCCGCCTCCTTAGCCCAGCAGGTTAAAGCGCGTCTTAAGGCAGCATACAAACAATATACTTAGCAAATTGGAAAATTTTTCGTACATTTGTCCCTAATAAAATCATATAATTATGAGCTTAGAGGACAAATGGGCTTCCTTGGACAAAAAATTGGACGGAATCCTCCGCAACCAGTCTTATATTATCCAAAAGGTCTTACTAATGCAGAGCCAGTTGGATCAGCTTTCTACAGCTACCCCAGCTAAGGGAGATGTACCCAAACCTAAAGTGGTATTTCAACCAGTAACAGACAAAGAGATAACCCCACCTATAGAAAAAGCACCAGTGCCCAAAGTGGAAGAGACACCGGCAGCGAAGGCGCAAGAGGTTGTAACACCAAAGGCGCAAGAGGTCATAGAAAAACCTATCCAAAAGGTAGCTATGCAGGCACCTATTACCCCTCCTAAGGCTGCCGCTTCTGCTTCTAAGGATACGAGAGAACCTGTGATAGAGTGGTCTAAACTGATTAAAAAAGAGGATTGGGAACGCTTCATTGGGGGTAATCTCTTTAATAAGATTGGGATTGCCATTATCCTTATTGGGGTGTTTATAGGGGTGAAGTACTCCATAGACCATGACCTTATCAGTCCTACCATGCGTATCATCTTGGGTTACCTCACAGGGGGTGCCCTCTTTGCAGTGGGCTATTACCTAAAGCCTAAGTATGAGAAATTCAGTGCGGTGCTCGTCAGTGGAGCGATGGCGATTTTCTATTTCCTGACCTATGTAGCGTATGACTTTTACCAGATGTTCCCCACAGGGGTAGCTTTCGCACTGATGTTCTTTGTGACGGTTGCCACTATTTGGTTTGCCCTGAGCTACAACCAGCAGATTATTGCGCTTATTGGTATGGTAGGGGGCTATGCGGTGCCTTTCTTGCTTAGCAATGGCAGCGGACATGTATGGGTATTGCTCTCCTATGTGGCTTTTATCAATGTGGGGATATTGATTATATCCTTCTATAAGCAATGGCGCTGGCTCTATCATTCGGCCTTTGTCTTTACTTGGGCACTTTACCTGACCCTTCATGTGTTCAAATACAAGGATAACCAGGGACTTTATTTCTCATTCCTATTGGTGTATTACCTGATCTTCCATTTTGCCTTCATTGTACGCAAGCTCTGGGCAAAGGATACTTTTACCATAGGGGATATTCTTATTTTGCTATCTAATACCTTGTTATTCTATTCGTTAGGGCTATCCTTTACCTTTGAAAATGTATTTGCTCAGACACGTAATTATCTGACGGTATTCACTTTGGCCAATGCGCTCTTCCACTTCTTGGTGTATTACTATACCCGTAGTCGGGGTGCTTCCAAGGAGCTGAAGTACCTAAGTCTCATCTTGGCCATTTCTTTTGGGACTCTTACCATACCTATCTATTTTAAAGGGGTTTGGATTACGCTCTTCTGGGCAATGGAAGCAGGAGGTCTCTTCTGGGTAGGACGTACCAAAAAAATCCGTATGTATGAGGTGATCTCCTATATAGTACTCCCTTTAGCGACTTTTAGCCTTTGGACTAATTGGATAGAAATGCAGGAACATGTCGCCTCAATTCCAGAGAAGGTAACAGCTTTTCTCAATACTACCTTCCTTAACTCATTGCTTTATGTGGGTATAGTAGCGGGGATCTCCTATATCAATAGCCGTTATAGGGAAAAAGCCTCGGAAACGTTTGATTATGGGATCAATATACTCCTATTTATAATGCTATATGCTACTTTTTATATAGAGATATATAATTATTGGTCAATAAGGATAAACCAATATGTAGTAGAAGCAGATACAGGAATGAAAGCCTATGATAGTTTGCAGTACTTTAAGCAAATGTGGCTTATTGTCTATACGGTGGCTTACTTTGCACTCTTTACATGGATAGATACGCGCTATATTCGCAAGGAAAAAATCTTGTTTAACAACTTGGTTTTCAATTTTGTTATAGGAATGATCATGCTCACACAAGGCTTGTATTTGCTCAGCGAACTCAGAGGGTTATACCTAAGTTATACCCCTAATATCATGTATGTAATCATCCGTTATATAGCTCTATTGGTTTTTGCTCTGTTGTTATGGCAGACGTACAAGTTGCTCGATGCAGAGGCTATCAACTTCAAAAACAATAAGGTACGTGATTTGGTGCTTTATGGGGTTGTTCTATGGGTGGTAAGTAGCGAATGGCTACACTGGACAGAACTTTTGGGTGCTACGGCCAATTACAAATTGGGTCTGAGCATCTTATGGGTGTCTTATGGTGTGTTCATGCTTGTAAAGGGAATACATCAGAGCAAAAGCTATATGAGAATAGCCAGTATATCTGTAATTCTCTTTACTTTAGTCAAGTTATTTTTCTATGATATAGCGCACCTAAGTACTATTTCCAGAGTGGTGGTATTGGTCATACTTGGTGTATTGCTTATGATCGCTTCCTTCCTCTATGTGAAGTATGATAAGAAAATACGTAATAATGACAAGTGACCAATGACAAATGACCAATGACAAGTGACTAATGACTAATACCATAATAGGATTTGTCACTAGTAACTTGTCACTTGTCACTAAAAAAAGTGATTTAACTGCTGGTGGGTTTGATTTTTTTTTGTATCTTTGCACGGAAATTTATAGAAGTGTCAATAGGTAACTTTTATAAATAAAGGCAAAATAAAGAATACATTCATACATAAAAATAATGGCACAAATAAAGGCGGCTGAAGTTTCAGCGATTCTTAAGAAACAATTAGCAAACTTCGATGCGTCGGTATCTTTAGAAGAGGTAGGGACGGTATTAGAAGTAGGAGATGGGATTGCTCGCATTTTCGGTCTCTCCAAAGTGGAAAACGGAGAGCTTGTCCATTTCGAATCAGGACAAGAAGGAATGGTGCTTAACCTTGAAGAAGATCACGTAGGGGTGGTACTCCTTGGTTCTTCTACCCAAATAAAAGAAGGGGACACCGTAAAACGTACCAAAACCATCGCCTCTATCAAAGTAGGGGAGGGGATCGTAGGACGTGTAATCAATACCTTAGGTGAACCTATTGACGGTAAAGGCCCTATCTTAGGCGAACTTTACGAAATGCCTTTCGAGCGTAAGGCGCCAGGGGTAATCTATCGCCAACCCGTAAATGAACCTTTGCAAACAGGGATTAAGGCTATTGATGCTATGATTCCTATTGGGCGCGGTCAGCGTGAGCTTGTAATCGGGGACAGACAAACAGGTAAGACTACTGTATGTATCGATACCATCCTCAACCAAAAAGAGTTCTACGATGCAGGTAATCCAGTGTATTGTATCTATGTAGCCATTGGTCAAAAAGCCTCTACTGTAGCAGGTATTGCTAAAACCTTGGAAGATGCAGGAGCACTCGCCTATACCACTATCGTAGCAGCCAATGCTTCTGACCCAGCACCAATGCAGGTATATGCTCCTTTTGCAGGGGTAGCCATAGGGGAATACTTCCGTGATACAGGTCGCCCAGCACTTATTATCTATGATGACCTTTCCAAGCAAGCCATGGCTTACCGTGAGGTATCCCTGTTGCTTCGTCGCCCACCTGGACGTGAAGCCTACCCTGGAGACGTGTTCTACTTGCACTCTCGCCTCTTGGAACGCGCTGCTAAGGTGATTAAGGACGATAATGTAGCCCGCAATATGAATGACCTCCCTGATTCTATCAAACACCTTGTAAAGGGTGGTGGTTCTCTTACCGCACTTCCTGTGATAGAAACTCAAGCTGGTGACGTTTCCGCTTATATCCCAACCAACGTGATTTCTATTACCGATGGGCAGATATTCCTCGAATCAGACCTATTCAACTCTGGGGTACGTCCAGCAATCAACGTAGGTATCTCTGTATCCCGTGTGGGAGGTTCCGCTCAGATCAAGTCTATGAAGAAGGTAGCAGGTACCCTTAAGCTTGACCAAGCACAGTTCCGCGAATTGGCGGCTTTTGCTAAGTTTGGTTCTGACCTTGATGCAGCTACCAGCAATGTAATTGAGAAAGGAAAGCGCAATGTGGAAATCCTTAAACAATCTTCTAATACTCCATACAAAGTAGAAGACCAAGTAGCGATTATCTATGTAGGTTCTAAGAACCTATTGCGCCAAGTTCCAGTAGAGCGCGTACGTGAGTTTGAAAAAGAATACTTGGATAACCTTCGCACAGCTCACCAGGATACCCTTGCACAACTCAAAGCAGGAAAAATCAATGATGAGATTACTTCTGTATTGGAAAAAGTAGCTAAAGAGATAGCTCAAAATTATATCGTGAAATAATTTTTTATTTAATATTATTGGTAATACTGCCCTACAAGTGTAGGGCAGTATTTTTAATATAAAGGAAAATATGAGAACATTAGAAGAATTGATCAATAAGGAAGAACCCGGTTGGGACTTGGTACAAGAATGGTTGCAAGAGGCCATCAATTCTTATGAAGTACTGCCCCGTGATGCTAAGCGAGCAGAAATAGAACTACTGAATGCACAAATAACTACCCGTTCGCCTATGGGGGCTATTATCTATGAAACGGGTGGTATTCTTATAGATGGAGGCTGGATACGCCTTTTAGGCTCTGGCTGTGAGAGGTTAGACAGAGGAATGTTTCAGTGGAACAAAGGGAAATCTTTTGAGCACTATGGGGAACCTCCTGCATTTCTTTTGGTAGCAGATGATATCTTAGGGGGACTTTTTGCTATCAATGGAGGAGCATTTGGACAAGATGACTTAGGACAGATGTACTACTTAGCCCCTGATACACTCGCTTGGGAACCAATGGAATGTGGCTATTCGGAGTTTGTCGGCTGGACCTTAAGCGGGGATATACATCTGTTCTACAAGCCTTTCTATTGGGAAGGCTGGCAGGAGGAAGTAGCTAAGCTCAATGGAAATCAGGTGTTTTCATTCTTCCCTTTCCTCTGGACAAAAGAAGAAAAACAGATAGAAAATGTGAGCCGAAAAGTAATTTCTATGGAGGGAAGTTATCGCCTTACGATGGATATGCAAAGACAACTCTTGGAGAAATAATAGAGGTATGGAGGGATTCACTAAGGATTTTTGGATATCGGTTGTATTACAGTTCATATATGCCTATATTTGGCTTATTCTTCCCTTTTTAGGGCTTATATATTGGTGGAGGAAAAGAAAGAATTTTCTTAAAGGAAAACTTTCGCTAAGTAAGAAAGGAACAAAAATTTCTATTACTTCAGTTTTAAAAAACAGTTACAGAGAAGCGTTAGGACTTCCTTTGGTAGAGATAACAGCAGATACAGAGATTTTTACTGAAATGGGTAGTGTAGTTAAGCAAGAAAAGCTACAGAAAAAGATATATGTACTTAAAAATCAAATAATCAGCAGGTTGGTTTTCTATGAAAAAGTAGGATATGAAGAGGATATATTTCTTTCAGAGGACAAAAAATTGAGAATTGTTTTTGACCATACAGATAAGGAAATACTCTATATCTCGAAAGCAGGAGAGGAGATTACCTTTGAAGAATTTGTCTATCAGTATCAAAAGTTAACAAAGAAAACCCTCTCATCAACTCTGTTCTATGGACAAGTATTACAAGTATAAAATAGCAATACGCCTTGTATAATCTACAAGGCGTATTGTTTTATTAGTCATGTGTTACTTGTCATTTTTCATAAGCTCGATGAATTGATCAAAAAGATAGCTTGCATCATGAGGGCCTGGAGCTGCTTCAGGATGGTATTGTACGCTAAATACGGGGCGATTCTTGAGGCGAATACCCGCTACGGTGCCGTCATTGAGATGTAAGTGGGTAATCTCTATATTAGGGTTCTTTTCCGCTAATTCCTTATCAACAGCAAAACCATGATTCTGGGAGGTAATCTCACTCTTGCCTGTAAGGAGGTTCTTTACAGGGTGGTTGATTCCTCTGTGGCCATTGCGCATCTTATAGGTAGGGACTCCTTGGGAGAGGGCAATGAGCTGGTGGCCTAAGCAAATGCCAAATATAGGCTTACCACTGTCAATAACTTGCTGAGTAAGTGTAATGGCCTCGGTTAGTGGTTCAGGGTCGCCAGGGCCATTGGAGAGGAAGAAGCCATCAGGGGCAAAAGCATTGAGTTCTTCAAAGGTAGCTGTATGAGGGAACACCTTGATATAGGCACCACGAGCCGCCAAGTTGCGCAATATATTGCGCTTGATACCCAGATCCAAGGCAGCCACACGATAGGGGGCATTTTCATCTCCTACGAAATAAGCCTCCTTGGTGGATACTTCAGGGGCTAAGGCCAAGCCCTTCATGGACGGTTGCGCCTTGAGCTGGGCTTTGAGTCCTTCTATGTTGTCCACTTCGGTGGAGAGTACCGCATTCATACTCCCATGATCACGTATGTAGGACACCAAGGCACGAGTATCCACATCGCTTACTACAAAGAGATTTTGTCTTTCAAGGAAAGCGCCTAAGGACTCTTCACTGATAGGGCGGGAGCCATATTCGCTAAAGTTACGACATACCAGGCCTGCAATCTTCACCCCGTCGGATTCGTTTTCCTCGGAGAAAGCTCCGTAATTGCCTATATGAACGGTAGCTGCTACCATGATTTGCCCGAAGTAGGAGGGATCGGTAAAGATTTCCTGATAGCCAGTCATCCCTGTATTAAAGCAGATTTCACCAAAAGCACTACCTTCTTTTCCTACGGTTTTTCCATAGAAAACAGTGCCGTCCTCCAAGAGGACAATTGCTGGTTTTTTTTGTGTATATTTCATTTATTTAAGAAATAAATCTATATTCGTTGTTTTAAAGACATTTCTTTTTGGTCTTGAAATTTATCAGAACTAATAGTTGGTAGCACTATAGTGTCTGTTCCCAAGGGTTGTAGTGGCTTTGAAGATATATTTTCTTCATTTATCTCAGGGGCAATTTCTTTGAATCCATAGGAAAGAGATAACTCATATAATTCTTCGGGAGTTATATTGTCAAAAAAGTTATCTATTCTCTCTTTTACGTCAGCTAATTTCATAATTATTATAGATTAATAGGTTCAACTTGTTTTTTCTTTGTGGAGATGATATTTTTTGTAGGGTCAAAGACAACACATATAGTACAATTACAAGTCCTAAGATTTATTTTGTATTTTCGCTCTTTTTCGAACTTTATGTAAAAATTACCTTTTACTATATCAATAGGGAGAATTCCTTTATCTCTTGCCATATTAATTAGTAATCCATCATAAAAATCCAATCCTTTTCCTGTTTTTCTTAAAACATTTAAATATCTATCAACTAAATAGATTAATATTTTTATTCCTTCTTCTTGAGTTAAATCTAATAGATTTTCTTTATTTATTTGGATTTCAGATTCAAGCACTACAATATTAGTGTATTTATATTTCTTGTTTTCATTATCCCAAAACTGTGCTTTTGCCCATTCTTTGGCTAAATTCTGAGTATCAGAGGAAAGACCATTTATAAAAAAATAGACACCATCCCCTAACCAGTGTTCATCTCCTATTGATTTCTGATAGTTAGATTTAAGTATCTCTTCAGAGCTATCAAGATCTGTGCCATGATGTCCTTTTAGATAAATATAGTTCATATGAGGATATGTCAGATGAAAATTCTGTGCTGCAAATATACGTCATTTTTCTGACTATACTTGGTTTTTTAATTAAATTTTGATAGCCTATTTTGCTTTTAAGGAAAAGAGATTTCCTAAGTTGGTTTGGGCTTGTAAGGCTATGTTTTTCACTAAGAGAGACCTTATCCCAGATAAAATAGCATTGTTTTTACTCTGTGAATTTCTCTAAAGAGGGTATGTTTTTCAGGTTATTCTCTCCTATTTCAGAGAGGGAAACTTCTTGTATCTTGTTATATCCTTTTTGAGAGTTCCAAGTGTCTTTATTTGCTAATTGGATACTATATTCCTTTCTTTTGGAAAGAGGCTCTCGCGGATCGGGTAGGTTTAGGTAGATAGTATATTTTCCTTTGCTCATAACACGTGGTAGCAAGAAAGTAGTCTTTAGGGTACTTGTTTTTCCTGCAAACCAGTAACGAGGGTCATCGGCTAAGGTAATTCTATATTTCTCATTAGGATTTTCTTCAGATACGAACAATAACTCTACGCTACGAGGGTTGAAAGGAGATGCCCATCCCGTATTTTTCAGTAGTAATTCTATCTGATAGGGGCTTCCTATTTTGGGATTTTTGGTGAAGTAACCTTTCATTAGAGAAAAGCGATAACCCAATCGCTTTTGAATTTCATTGAGGCATTTTTCTTCCTTCCATTGTTTGAAAACATCTTGATGATAGTCTCGATTGAGGTAAGACCAATGATATTGAGAGAATTGGGCTAAAGCATGGCTACATGTCGCTAGGGAAGAAAGTGCACAAGTCTCTCCTCCCATAGCAGTATATTTGCTTTCTGCCTCCCAATAATTTCTATATGTGAGGTTATTAGCAAAGGTGCCTCTATCATCTTCGTCTGCCAAAAAACAGTCATTATGGGCGGCAATACGAGCCAGAGGTGTTTCCTTGAAGGCTGTCGAAAGGCTGAGCGTATCCTTTGGGGTGATACCTTGGGTAAGGAGTTTGGCCTGAGGTGTACGCACAGCAATCATTCTATCGGAGGGGAGCGCATCCAAAAGAGCTGTAAGAACACGTGCTCTGGGAGCATACGCCCCCTCTTTAGGTTTGTATACATAATTATCTGTATAGTACCATTCTCCCCACACACCTACAAAACCAGCCTCCATTAGACAAATTACGTCTGCATATTCTTGGAGGATGGGTTTGAGTTGAGCTATATGTCTTTGGGTAATCTCCCAAGGGGCATCCCAAGGTCTTTCTTCTCTAGAAGAAGTATAAGCAAAGCGCACAATAGCCTTATTCCCTCCTTCACGCAGCACCCGCATATTGTGGCGGATTAGCTCAAGAAAAGCCTCAGATATAGGTTTGTCACGGAATTCCTTTAGATAGTATATAGTGAACAAAAGGGAGATGCCTTCCTCACGATATTTCTGGATATCACCTGCCGAGAGCATTTCGTTCTTGCTTGCAGAGAAACCGCGATGCGTATAGAATCCTCGTTCAGGATTAAGGATATTTGCCTGACTTTCGATATACTGTTTTATTTGCATTTGATCATAATCTGTAGGGACAGAAGGTGCTGCTGCTTCAGAATTGGTTTTCTCACAATTGGCAAAGAGCAGTAAGCAGAATGGTAATAGAAGAATAGGTTTCATGGAAAAGCTATTCCTTTAGATTTTTCCGTCTGATAAAAGACACAATGCCTAAAATCATGACAAACACAGCCGCATAATAGACAAAGTTTGGAGTAATCACTTTCTCTCCGCTGGCGTAGCTATGTAATCCTGAAAGGTAGAAATTAACCCCAAAATAGGTCATCAGGATACTGGCAAAGGCCACTACACTGGCAAAGTTAAAGCCCCATACGCCACGTAAGGGGGGGACAATACGCATATGAATGACAAAGGCATAGACCATGATACTCACCAGCGCCCAAGTCTCCTTCGGATCCCAACCCCAGTAGCGTCCCCAGCTCTCATTAGCCCATTGCGCACCCAAGAAGTTCCCAATGGTGAGCATGATAAGTCCCACGGTAAGGGCTAGTTCATTGACGATAGTCAGCTCATCTACTACGCCCTTGATTTTTTCTCGGTTCTTTGCTGTGGTAAGAATCATGAGTAAGAGGTTAATAGCCCCTAAGATCATTCCCAAGGTGAAAGGGCCATAGCTACCTACAATCACCGCCACATGGAGCATCAGCCAGTAGCTGTTGAGTACAGGCTGTAGGTTGCCTATGGAAGGGTCAAGCCAGTTCCAGTGGGCAATCATCAAGATCATGGAAGTTACAAAGGCGGTGGAGGCGAGGCTTAGTGGTGAGCGACGGGCGAAACACAATCCAATACCCATAGTTGCCCAGGCAACATAGATCATACTCTCATAAGCATCACTCCATGGGGCATGGCCTGAGATATACCAGCGGAAAGCAAGCCCAGCGGTATGTAGGGCAAAGAGGAAAAAGAGCAATCCTGTACATACTTGGGTGGTGATACGCAGTGCCTTGCGTTCCTTAAAGATACGCGCGATAAGCACGACAAACATGATTGTTCCCACATATAAGTACCAGCTAAAGAGACTTTTGAAGACATCATACTTGTTGTAAAGAATCTCGGCTTCTATCTGTTTTTCGGAAGGAATTACCGCCTTACCTACGGCGCGCTGGTTCTGCTGGAGTACAGTCAGGATCTTATCCGCATCGCTGTAATTGCCTGTCTCCATGGCATCTTTTACAGAGGAGAGATACCAGCGGAAAGCGTGCTTGATAAAGCCAGCTTCGAGGGTGTCCTGTGTATAGGTAGGATTCTCGTAGATGTCCAATGGGGAAATCCACTTGTTGTTAGGGCTGTCCTTCAGTGGGAAAATGCGCAACATACTCCCCGAAAGGGCGCGCTCTAGAAGGTGCATCTTGGTATCTACTTCCTTGAACTCCTTTTGGAATTGGTTAGGGTTGGAGGTGGAATAGGCCTCCACTAAGTAAGGATTGAGTTTGTTGTTATATTCCTTATCCAAGAAATCCAAAGCTCTTACGCGCTTAAGGCCTTTTTCTACGCCTAAAATCTTGTGTAGGCTGTCGTTATCTTTTTTGATATAGAAGAAATCCACATTGTACCATAGCTGACGATTCAGCAGCATGGAGAGGAATACCTGATTGGCGTCCAATCCACGGAAAGTATCGGCCTTGCTGACTTTTCTGAGCAATTCAGAAGCAAAGGTATTGATTGGCTTCATACGGCCGTCTTCGTCTTGGATTACCAAGTGAGCAAAGCGGTCGGCATGTTCCTTCTTGACGGTAGTGGCCTTGATAAGCGAGTCTATCTGCTTGGGGGTCAGTTCAAAAGAATCATGTTGGGCATAGGCGCCTACGGAAAAGAGCAAAGCCAAGAGAGAGAGGGCGCCTCGGCGTTTGTCATAGAGCTTTTTGAGCTTTTGACTGAGCTGGACAAAGCGTGTCTTTCCAAAGAACATGCTGGCGATAAGGCCTATATAGAGTAGGGTATAGCCTATGTAAGTGAGCAAGGTACCCCAAAAATCGTGATTGACAGAAAGAATACTGCCTTTTTCATCAGGGAAGAAATTGGCTTGGAAGAAGCGATAGCCCTTATAGTTAAGGATATTATTCATGTAAATATCATATTTGAAAGTCTCCTCTGGTGAGGTTACGGTCACTTTACTCTTGAAAGAGGAGTAACTACGCTCGGTGCCAGGGTATTTGTCAGCGATGAAGTCATCCAACTTCACTTTGAAAGGCAGGGGCGTACGCACCGAACCATAGCTCAAGTGGAAGGTAAGTCCGCCTACCTCTGCTGAAGAGGGAGGATTGATCTCATCACGCCTACCAATGACCTCTACTTCCTTGGTTTCACCTTCGCAGGTGATAGCCATTACAAGGGCACTGAGATCACCTGCATTTTGTTTTTTCTCAGGGATAGAGGTCATGACCATTTTCCCTTTTTGCATTGGCTCAGGTAGAACAAAACGCATGCCGCCTATGTTGTACAAGCAGCGGTATTGGAGAGGCTGCATACTATCTTTGGCTACCTCAAACACCTTTTGGTCTCCCATGGTCATATAACTACCCATATAAGGGGTATGGATATAGCTCCCTTCAGGGGTTATTTGTAGGTTGATAGCCCCTTCGGTAGGGTTGTTCAGAGAGATGGGCAGGCCATGGAAGTTTTCAGTAGCGCCACTCTTGAGGTAGTGCTCGTGTCCCTCTCCGCCAGCGGCCTCTACAATCTTCAGATAGGATTCACCTTGGGGATCCGCTACAAAGGTAGCCTCGGCATGAGCGATAAATCGCTTGAGGTCTATACGGAAATCCTTTCCCTTGAAGTCAGAAGACCAGCTATAGGAATTGGAAGTAAATTCGGAGAAGAGCACCTCGGTTTGTTTGGCTTTGCGTAGGGGTTGTCCCTCATAGGAACCATCTACCTGGGCGGTGATATAGGTTAGCTCCGAGGTATAGAAGTCAGCCTCCTCTCCCTCGCGTAGGGCGAGCTTACCTTCGTCGCTGATGTAGCGGGTAACGGCAGCCCCCACGATGATGAAGATCCAAGAGGCATGCAGGACAAAGACCGCCCAATTTTCGCGCTTGAGCAGGCGATAGCGGCCAATATTCCCGATAAAGTTGATGACAAAAAGCGCCATGATGAGTTCAAACCACCAAGCGTTATAGATCCAGATTTTGGCTGTGTCGGTATTATACCAAGTTTCCACAAAAGTACCCATAGCAAGGGCAGCCCCATAGGCCAAGAAAAGCACTGCCATCAGGCGAGTAGAAATAAGGAATTGCGTGAGTTTTTTAAGCATTTTTTGAGTGTTTTCCTAAGGGGCAAAAATACGAAATATAATGATAAAAGGCAAACAAGTTTTGAGTTTTGAGTTCTGAATTTTGAGTTACGACACTGACCACGCATTGCCAACAACTAATCACTGTTAATTAACTTCATTTTATTATTGCAAAATATTGTTTTTACCTCTAAAATGTTGTAATTTTGTATTCTGAAATTTAAGAAATAAAGGGGTTCAGTCAACTGTAACCCTAAAACACTATAGTCATGAAAAAACAACTCATTCAAGCCCTTTGGGCTATTACCAATGGGCAACCCCAACAGCAAGGAGAGAAAACAGTCTATCCCTCCATACGCGAACAACTCAGTGCGATCAAGATGCTTATGTCCTTAGGCGATTGGCAGGAGCTGCCTTCTGTAGGCTCTATAGAGGACGAAAAGCCTGTCCCCCAAGCCTTACCTTGCACTGCTAAAGATACCCCTGCCGCACAACCCTCGGATTCTGAAGTAGTGAGAACACCTCAAAAAACAGTGAATATAGCTCAACAGACAACTAATACACCTCAACAGGCAACAAAACCTACAACCGGCTACAGACGTACTTATCAGGAGTGGTTTGCTCAAAATGAATTGCTTGAAAAGCTGTTACTTGAAGAGAAAGCTAAAAGAACACAAGCCAAATTAAGTAAAACAACAAAGTCTAAAAGTACACCGCCAGACTCTTCTGTATAGGAGGCTTTGTTGGCGCAAGTGTTATGATGAGTGTCAGCACCTTGTAGAAGAGGTTTATGTTAGTCAAGAAGGAGAAATCTATAATAGGCAGTACTATTATCAAGAAGATATATATCATAATCCTATAGAAAGACTTGTTATAAATGAGGGTCCTATAGAATTATATAGATACGAGATAGCGTATTATTAAGGAATAAAATTCTCTTTAGTCGTTTGTCATTTATTATTATTTTTGTATTTTTGCTCAAAAATTGAAACTACTTATATAATCTATTTTAAATAAAGAAGATACAGGAATTACAAGAAGATTAGGTAATGATTTAGTAATAGTTCCATTTGATTATACCTATTTTCTCAGTAACTTCTAGGTGCAAAGGTACAACATCTTGACAATATAACCAAAAAAAAATTACCTTTGCACCCACAAACGTGCGTTGCTGAGGCTGTCTAAAAAATTTGTTTTAAACTTTTTTTGGCAGCCTCTTTTATAGTGTCATTAAAATAGGTTTACACTAAAAATAGAAAAAATATGCCGTATTATTTGGCTATTCAAAATATTGTTCGTACCTTTGCGAACAACAAAGAAGAAAGGAGAATTGGAGTGAAAGAGAAACAGTACACAACAGAGCAGGAACAGATTGCTCGCTTTGCCAAAGCAATGGGACATCCAGCACGGATGGCTATTCTTGCTTTCTTGGCAAAACAAGATAGTTGCTTCTTCGGTGATATTCACGAAGAACTACCTATTGCTAAAGCAACCGTTTCGCAGCATTTGAAAGAATTGAAAGAAGCTGGCTTAATTCAGGGGGAAATAGAAACGCCCAAAGTCCGGTATTGTATAAACCGGGAGAACTGGGAACTTGCCCGAAAATTGTTTGCAGCTTTTTTAGGGGACTGTAAATGTAAAGATACATCGTGCCGTGAATAGCAGTACCTTTTTTGGAATAAATGTTCGTAGTTCTACGAACTACGATTATTATATTAACTTTAAAGTAAAATGACAATGAAAATTAAAGTATTAGGAACTGGGTGTTCAAGCTGTAAAGCCTTGTACGAAACTACCAAACAAGCTATTTCAGAATTAGGTTGCGATGCAACCCTTATCAAAGAGGAAGATTTATTGAAAATCATGGAGTATAACATTTTAGGGCTTCCGGCTTTGGTGATTGACGAGAAAGTCGTATCAGCTGGGAAAAAGTTATCCCTTGCAGAAGTGAAAGAGTTGATAACCAAATAAAAATGAACTATGAGAAAATTATTTTATCTACTGATTGCAACGCTGGTCTTAGTTTCCTGTGGTAACGATTCAAAGAAAAAGACCGGAGAAAATCAAGCGGAAGAAATACAGTCTAACCGCATAGAGGTTCTTTATTTTCATGGAGCGCAACGGTGTATCACTTGCCGGGCGATAGAAACAAATACAGAAGCCCTTTTGGATAGCCTTTATTCAAAAGAAAAAGCAGACGGTAAAATTATCTATAAAGTGATAGATATTTCAAAGAAAGAAAATGAAGCGATTGCAGACAAGTACGAAGTTACATGGTCGTCTTTGTTTGTTAACGGCTGGAAAGACGGCAAGGAGAATGTAAACAACATGACCGAGTTTAGCTTTTCCAATGCGAAAAATACACCGGACAAGTTTAAAGAGGGAATTAAAAGCAAGATTGACGAATTGTTAAAACAGTTGTAAGATGGATTTTCTTCAATCGCTATTAGATAACAGTTCTATTCCTGCTATTACAGCTTTTATATTGGGGATTTTAACGGCGGTCAGCCCGTGTCCGTTAGCGACCAACATAACGGCAATAGGATTTATTAGTAAGGACATAGAAAACCATCACCGGATATTTATAAACGGATTGCTTTATACTTTCGGAAGAATAGTAAGCTATACGGTTCTTGGCTTTATCCTTATTCCTATTCTCCGTGAGGGAGCAAGTATGTTTATGGTTCAAAAAGCCGTAAGCAAGTACGCGGAAATACTGATTGCTCCGGCGTTAATCATCATTGGAATATTTATGCTCGATGTAATAAAACTCAATCTACCGAAAATCAATATCGGCGGTGAAAGTTTGAAAAAGAGGACTAAAGGCGGTTGGGGGGCTATGCTATTGGGTATTTTATTTGCCCTTGCTTTTTGTCCTACCAGTGGAGTATTTTATTTCGGTATGCTTATGCCTTTGTCAGCAGCGGAAACGGGCGGGTATCTCTTACCTATAATTTACGCTATTGCTACGGGATTACCCGTAATCCTTGTTGCATGGATTTTAGCGTATAGTGTTGCCGGGCTGGGTAAGTTTTATAACCAGATGCAAATATTTGAGAAATGGTTTCGTAAAATAGTTGCCATCCTCTTTATTGCGGTAGGAATTTATTATGTAGTAGTCTTTTATCTATAAACATAGAGTATCATTTTAAATAAAAACAGTATGAAAAAGATAGAAATTTTCGACCCGGCAATGTGTTGCCCTACGGGTCTTTGTGGAACAAATATTGACCCTGAATTAATGCGTATTGCGGTTGTTATTGAAACATTGAAGAAACAGGGTATCATCGTTACCCGTCACAATTTACGTGACGAACCGCAAGTATATGTAAGTAATAAAACAGTAAACGAGCATCTGCAAAAATATGGGGCGGATGCACTGCCTATTACTTTAGTGGACGGTGAAATCGCTGTTTCAAAAACCTATCCTACCACCAAACAAATGAGTGAATGGACGGGTATCAATTTGGATTTTATGCCAGTAAAATGAGTATTCACCAGCTAATTATATAAAAATGAAAACATTTAATTTATCAGATATAGATTTGACGAAATACCTTTTCTTCACCGGAAAGGGCGGTGTTGGAAAAACTTCGATTGCTTGTGCTACTGCGGTAGGCTTGGCAGATAATGGAAAGAAAATACTTCTTATCAGTACAGACCCGCATTTGAAATATTAAATACGGGAACATCTTATTTAATCCTATTAAATCTCATTATTTAATATAAATAACTAACAATCAATGCAATAAAGTAATAATTAATTTAGTTTGGTTGAAAGTGATAAAAATAAATTTAGGATGATTGGGAACAATTTGGGAACAATTATGTATCTTTGCAGCAGAACTAAAAGCATTGATTTATGAAGGTTACTGCATTCATCCGAAAGACTGCAAAAAAGAATGATACGGATAGTATGGCTACTATCTATTTTCGTTTGCGTGACGGAAAGAAAGACATTAAGGCTGCAAGTGAGCTTGTAATTAATCCCAATCATTGGAGTAGTGAGAAGCAAGGCTACAAAGACCGTGTTGCGCTGATTTCTGAAGAGAATAAATTACATTTGGCGCAGAGTATACAAGATATTGTGTCAGTAATTACAGAGCAATATACAGAAGAAGCAGATAGTGAATGGCTGGCAATGATTATCAACAAGTACCATCATCCTAATCGTTACAAAACGGAAGAAGAGTTGATGCAGGAAAATAAGCCAAAACTCTTGGAACTCTTTGATAAATTTCTGATAGAACATAAACTATCAGCAGTACGAGTAAAGAACTTTAAGGTTATTAGGCGTTCACTGGCACGGTATGAAATGTATGTGAAGACCGTAAAGCGTGGACATCGTGATTTTATTCTTGATGTAGATGATGTAACCTCTAACACTTTAAGGGATATGTGGGATTTCTTTGAAAATGAGCATATCTATTATGAGAAATATCCCAAGCTATATGAAGCGTTTCCAGAGAAGCGTGTTCCATTACCAAGAGGTAAGAACACTTTGATAGATAGATTTTCTCGCATAAGGACGTTCTTTATTTGGTGTTATGATAGAAAGATAACAACAAATCGTCCTTTCGACGAGTTCCCATTAGATGAATGTACCTATGGTACACCTTATTATATTACACTGGATGAACGTGACCAAATATTTGATGCAGACCTATCCGCACATCCACAGCTTACCATTCAGAGGGACATCTTTATCTTTCAGACCTTGATAGGTTGTAGGGTGAGTGACTTATATAGGTTGACGAGAAGAAACATCGTGAATGAAGCTATTGAGTATATTCCCAAAAAGACCAGAGAGGGTAATCCTGTAACGGTAAGAGTTCCTTTGAATAATAAAGCTAAAGCTATATTGGAACGGTACAATGACTATAAGGGAGCAAAGTTGTTCCCATTCATATCCGAGCAGAAATATAATGTAGCTATCAAGCGAATCTTCGAGGAAGCTGGAGTTGATAGGATAGTAACAATTCTGGATCCATTGACTCATGAAGAAGTGAAGCGACCCTTGTACGAGGTTGCAAGTAGCCATTTAGCAAGACGTACATTTATCGGCAATATCTACAAGAAAGTAAAAGACCCTAATTTGGTTTCAGCGTTATCAGGACACAAAGAGGGAAGTAAAGCCTTTAGGCGATACAGAGATATTGATGAAGAAATGAAGAAAGACTTGGTTAAAATCTTAGACTAAATCCGTATGACAGATAAATTTGAAGAGTTTAAATGCCTAATAAAAGAGTGGCTTGATACACATCCTAAAGAGTATGGTTCATTTGTTGAAGAAATGAACCGTAAGGATAGTGCAGGATTTCAGAAAGTGTTCATGTTAGTAGTGAGGTTAGTTCCCAAATACAAAGATGCTGTAAAAAAGAGAATATCTAACGATACTCTGAAAGACTTTTCTTCCTTGGAAGGTATCTTGACTAATTCAAATCTTGCAGAGAACTTGGTGAATGAGTTCCATAACATCGATAAACACTCCATTGTACCAGCTATGCTTGCATGGCTGTATTATGGCAGAAGTTACGAGTGTATGGTAGAACAGGGTGAGAGCCTTATTCATAATAATAAAACTAATAGAGTTCATAGATGGATTTTGTCGTTGTTGGTCAAATACATTATTCATAAAAGTATATCTTCTGGAGAAAGAACCAAGGAAGATTGGGAGGAATTTAGATTGTATAAACATTCCTTATCCACAGATACAATTGTTGAATCAGCATTGGAAGAAGCGAAAACTTCTGATGGTAACAGTAACAATGTTATCAACAAGAAGCGTGGCAGACCAAAGGATGAAAGGAATTTGAAGGAACTTTTAAAGCCAGAAGCAAACGAAGAGTTGCTTTCTAAGATAAGGAATAGAATATTAACCAAGCCAAAAGAGAAAGATATTGTTTATCTCAAAATTGCTTTGGAAGAACGGGGCTTACTTAACGAATGTGATATTGCGCCATTTCATAGAGCATTATCCGACTATTACAACGTTCAATTAGTGGGACTTCGTGGTGTTCAAAATGCCTATAAAGAGCTTTCAGAGACTATTGGAAAAACAGGAATTAGGTTGATGGATAAGGGAGAAGACCGTGCTTCAATAGATGAATTCAAGACCTTTTTATCCTAATAACAGTTCGTTTAATTCGTTTAATATTTAAGCGAATTAAGCGTTTTGCAATTCGTTGAAAATCAATCATTTTTCGATATAAATTTGCAGTCGTCATCTCAACCGAGGTGGCGACTTTTTGTTTGCAAGCCACCGACAACAGGAAGTCAAACAAGCTGGTGGAGTCTAAAAAATATGACCGATATTTTATCTATCATTCAAGGCTCTAACGCACATGTGCGATTAGAGGTGTCTGGTGAGGATTTGTTGGCATTTTCCAACGACCTTATTAACCGTGCAAAAGACGAACTTACAACCATCGTTGAAGAATCACGTAAGGAACGCTTTCTTTCTAAGGAAGAAGTAAAACAATTATGTGGAGTCTGTGATGCTACCTTATGGCATTGGGGCAAGAAGAACTATCTGAAGCCTATAAAGGTAGGGAACAAGGTCAGATACAGAATGTCTGATGTGCAGAAAATCTTAGGTAACGCAACCTCAAAAATCTAATACTATGGAAAAGGAAGAATATATCCGAGTTGGTACCACCTTATATAAATTGGTAGACCAACCCAAATTAGGAGGTGGCTTTGTACGCAAGCGTATCGTATGGAACAACGAAACGCTGCGCCAAGACCATGGCAAGGACTTTATGGCAAGTGTACCTAAGTACAATGGCTTCTGTACCTTGCCAGACCATGTGAACTATCAACCAGTTGTAGCAAACTTCCTCAATCTCTATGAGCCGATAGACCATGAGCCCAAAGAAGGAACATTCTCACACATAGAAGCCCTTGTATCGCATATATTTGGTGAACAGTACGAGTTAGGAATGGATTATTTGCAGCTGCTCTATCTAAAGCCCATTCAGAAATTACCTATTCTTCTGTTGGTATCAGAGGAGCGCAATACTGGTAAAAGTACTTTTCTCAACTTCCTTAAAGCCATTTTTAAGGACAATGTAACCTTTAACACCAATGAAGACTTCCGCAGTCAGTTCAATGCCGACTGGGCAGGAAAGCTCATCATCGTAGTAGATGAAGTGCTGCTTAACCGTAGGGAAGACAGTGAACGACTAAAGAACCTAAGTACCACACATACCTACAAGGTGGAGGCCAAAGGAAAAGACCGCTCTGAAATAGCTTTCTTTTCCAAATTTGTACTCTGCTCCAACAACGAGTATCTCCCTCTTATCATAGACATGGGAGAAACCCGCTATTGGGTGAGAAAAATAGAAAAGCTGCAATCTGATGATACGGATTTTCTCAAGAAGCTCAAAGAAGAAATACCTGCCTTCCTATTTTTTCTCCAGCATCGCACACTAAGTACCCAAGAAGAAAGCCGTATGTGGTTCAATCCTAAACTCACGGAAACACCAGCTTTAAAACGAATTATTAGGAGCAATCGTAACAAGTTGGAGATTGAAATGGCAGAACTTGCCATTGACATCATGAAGCAGATGAATATTAAAGAGTATTCTTTCTGCCTAAACGACATAGTTACGCTACTCAACTATACGCAAGTGAAAGCTGAGAAAAGCCATGTGCGAAAGATAGTACAAGATATTTGGAAATTGCAGCCAGCAAGCAATACACTTTGCTACACCACCTACCAGATAGACTTCAATCGCCCAAACTATTATTCCGATGTAAGGAGAATGGGCAGGTACTACACCGTCACTCTCGAACAACTTTCAGAGAAATAAATACTATTATTTTGATGAAATGATGAAACAAGAATATAAGCTACTGAATATAAGGAGAATAAATGCTCATCAGAAATCCATCAGAAATAAATCATGGATGAAGTGTATAATTGCTGTCCAAAAGAGAAATAGTGTACTATGGTGCCAAGTTTCTCTTTTGGTAAGCAGTAAATCCTGAGAACATAGAGTAGCGATTTCACTACTTCCTGAAGTAGCAAGCACTTTTGTCTGCACAAAAGTACAACTTGCTCCCCAAGAAAAAATATCTTATCTGGTAAATAGTGATAAGATGAAACCGTGAAATAACGAAGTAAAGATATAGTTGCACAAGCATCACTTCCCCTTTAGTTTATTTTTTTGATGAAGAGTTGATGTATAATATAAACACTCATTATCAAGCACTTACAAGTAAACTCATCAAATCATCAATTTTCTAACAACATCTAAGCCGTACAATTATGAACATTGAAACAGCAAAACATATCAAATTGCAGGACTTTCTGCAAAGTATAGGGCATACACCTATCAAAATTAGTGGCGAGAAGTTATATTATAAATCGCCATTTAGAAACGAAACACAGGCATCATTCAAGGTAAACACAAAGCTCAACCTTTGGTATGACTTCGGACTTGGCAAAGGTGGTAGTATCATCGCACTTGCAGAAGAGTTATATCATTCAAGAGATATTTCCTATCTGCTTGCACAAATAGAAAAGTCAGCTCCAGGCATATCCACTATGAACTATCACTCCTACCAACCTACAAGGATTACTACTCCAGAAGAACCTGCTTTTAAGAACATAGAAGTCTGCGAACTATCTCACCCTGCCTTACTTCGTTACCTCGCGGAGCGCAAAGTGGATATTGCGATAGCTCAAAAGGAATGTGTAGAACTACATTTTACCTATAAGGATAAAACCTACTTTGCTATAGGCTTTGCTAACAAGATTGGTGGCTACGAACTGCGCAACTCTTTCTTCAAAGGCTGCATAGCACCTAAATCATTTACAATTGTCAAGGCACAAGAGCAAGCCAACATCTGTTTGATATTTGAGGGTTTTATGGACTACCTTTCTTATATGACCTTGCAAAAGCAAGGCAAGGGTATCTTAACCCTTAATGATGGCAAGCCAGCTGGAGTTTCGGACATTATTATCCTTAACTCTGTCACCAACTTGCAAAAGGTAAAGAGCTTTTTAGCCTCCTACGCACACATCGTTTGTCTTTTCGACAACGATAGGGCTGGTCAAACAGCCTACGTTGAACTCTCTAAAGAGTTAGGTGCAAAGGTAGAAGATGGCTCCGTGGCTTACTCAAAGTATAAGGACATTAACGACCTACTTTGTGACAAGCCTATTACCACTCAACAACAACGAAAGGGAAAAGGGCTATAACTCCTCGCTTACTGCCCTATGGATATTTCACAAGCGAAATACCATAGCTCATTAGGGCATTTTCTTTACGCAGCCGTTACACTCCTCTGCTAAAAATGACCAATGAGCAAAGGGGAAGCCCCTTTTGAAACCCCGAAGAGAATCATCAACCTAAACTTAAAACCAAATAATTCAAGACAACTATGGGATACGCAGTACTACATTTAGAGAAAGCAAAAGGAGCCGACACGGGTATGTCTGCTCATATAGAGCGCACTATTCATCCTAAGAATGCAGATGAAAGTCGCACTCATCTAAACAAAGAACTCATTGAGTTTCCTGATGGAATCCACTCCCGAAGTGAAGCAATAAGCCATCGCATCAATACGGCTGGCATCACTCGCAAGATTGGTAAGAACCAAGTAAGGGCTATCCGTGTGTTACTCACAGGTACATTCGAGGATATGAAACGTATAGAGGATAAAGGGCAACTTGATAGTTGGTGTCAAGACAATATACAATGGTTACAGGAAACATACGGCAAAGATAATGTGGTGTCGGCAGTCCTGCATATGGATGAACACACGCCACACATCCATGCTACGATTGTACCTATTGTTACCTGTGAGCGAAGGAAAGCCAAGAAAGAGGAAGAGAGCGGTAAGCGGAAGTACCGAAAGAAGAAAGCTGGTACAACTCGGTTGTGCGCTGATGATGTGATGGTACGGAATAAATTAAAGAATTATCAAGATAGCTATGCTCAACTGATGAATAAGTATGGCTTAGAACGTGGTATTGACGGATCGGAAGCTAAACACATTTCTACCTCAGAGTATTATAAATCACTCATTGGGGAAACAGAGAACCTGCAAAGCGAACTACAAACACTTGAAACGAACAAGGGACAGTTACAGTCGGAACTCAAAGAGGTAAAACGGGATATTAAGATGGAAAAACTCAAAAGCTCTGCCGTAAATGCAACAACAGCCATTACTGATAGCGTATCTTCTCTTTTCGGAAGTAATAAGGTAAAGCGATTAGAAGAAGAAAATAAGCAGCTTAAAGCAGATAAGACTACTTTGGAAGGGAATATCTCTACGCTCAAAAAGCAAATGACAACTTCAGAAATGGTGTATAAACAGCAGGTGGAGACCCTAAAATACAAGTTAGCTCAATATGCTACTAACAAGCAATCGGAAGATAAAAAGTTGGAAGAACTTATCCCTTACCTTGCTGATATTAAGGCTATCGTGCGTGAATGTTTGCAAATGGGTTTTGCTACGCACTTGATACGAGCCATTGCATGTTTCAAAAAGGTCAGTTTCAGTGGCTCGCTTTATTCTAAGCAGCATAATCGCAAGTTTGATACCGAACAATCTGTTGCTTATATTAAGAATGTAGTTCGTGCAGAGCGCAAGAACAAATGGCAGTTGTTTATTGATGAACTACCGGTGGTAGATTGGTTTAAAATGAAATATGAGCAATGGAAAGAGAAACAAAACCTTATGCAACAACCCACACAGCATTCAGGAATAAGGAGATAGATTGTGTTCCTTCCTCTTTTTGGTTGAAAGTTATATTGTAAATGTTAGTTATACCGTATAAGGAAATATTTCTATATATTGCTTATACGGTATTTTTTCTATAAATGTAATTTATGCCCCATTCTATCTCGCTTTGTCATAAGATATTTTATATCGTAGCTATTTGGAGCAATTTCTAAAGGAATAGTATCAGTAACTATTATTCCACAACGTGACAAGCTTATTGACTTATCTGGATTATTGGTCAATAAGCGGATTTTTGTAACCCCTAATTGTTTTAATATTTCAGCACCTATACTATAATCACGCTCATCTGCGTTATGTCCCAACTTTAAGTTTGCCTCAATTGTATCAAAACCTTCTTCTTGAAGTTTGTATGCTCTCATTTTTTCCATTAATCCAATACCTCTTCCTTCTTGATTGAGGTAAAGAATTAGACCTCTTCCCTCTTTTTCAATGAGTTCCATTGCTTTATGCAATTGCTCTCCGCAATCACAGCGCATCGATGAAAAAATATCTCCCGTAGCGCAGCTTGAGTGCATTCTAACGAGGAGCGGGCTATCATCTGTCAAATTGCCCTTAAAAAGTACAACGTGCTCTTTCTTTGTCCCAATCTGCAAGAAAGGAATTAATTTAAATTTACCATAGGAAGTAGGCATTTGGACTTCAACCCCTCGTTTTATAGAGGAAGTTCTTTTAATCTTGTCCCTTATGAAGTTAAGGGCTAATTTTAACTTTGTAAGATTCTTGAAATTTACTTTCGCCATAATCATAACTGAATAAAATTTAAAGGAGACAAAAATGCCACAAATTCTTATAGACAGAAAAACATGTTCTAAATGCAATACTTGCGCAACTGTATGTGTAATGGGAATCATTGATAAATCGACAGCCTTAAATTATCCAACCATACCTGAAGAAAAATTGGATTATTGTTTAAAATGTGGTCATTGTGAGTCTTTTTGTGCACAGAAGGCTCTTACCTTAGATTTCCTTCTTGACGAAAAAATTAATACGTCTTTTTTGGATAGTCAGATTGAACCACAGAATATAGCATTGTATATAAAAAGTCGACGTTCTGTGAGACATTATTCTTCAAAGACAGTTAATAAAGAGTTAATTGCTAAAGTTATTGATATAGCCCGTTATGCTCCATCTGGAGGGAATGGACAACCAGTAAAATGGATTGTTATTCATAAACCATCAGAGGTAAATCGTGTTGCAAGTTTAACCGTTGATTGGATGCGAACTATTCAAAACACATCACATCCTCTAGCAGATTATGTACCTGCAATAATTTCAACTTGGGATAGTGGTTTGGATTTGATTTGCCATAATGCTCCCCATTTACTTTTTGCACATGTTCCTATTGAGCCAATTGATGACCCTACCGAAGCAATTATTGCTTTGACTCATTTTGATATTGCTGCGCCCGCTTTTGGTATCGGTACATGTTGGGCTGGATTCGTAAAGTTGGCTATAGACAATTATAAACCATTAAAGGATTTGTTATCAATACCAGAAGAACGTAAAGCGGCTTGTCCAATGCTATTTGGATATTCAAGTTATAAAATAACTTCTATTCCGAGACGCAATCCTGTGGATATTACATGGAAGTAAAATAGAAGTTACTTAATGACTAAAATGGTGTATTAAACAGTTAATCTTGATTCAGTAAAAAAAATAATTTTGTTTTACTGAATCAGACTCTAATCAACTAACAATTAAGAGGGATGGTTTTTTTCAGGAACTCTCTCCAACATTTCCAAAAAACAACATTCCCATTGTTTTGCAGCCAAACTAACAATTTGACAATTAAGATTTATTCCATATTTATCAGCAATAACTCTGACTTGACTTTTTCTGAATATTGTCTTTAATACAGTTCTGGCTGGCAAATCGGGTTTTTGCAACAAGAAAGTGAGAAAATTCAGATATTTTCTTTTCAATTCATAACTTATTGACATTTTTTTTCTTTCAATCTTTAAAAGTGCTGACTTGACTTTTGGTGGTGGCAAAAAACTCTCATGAGATATTTCATACATAAGTTTTAAATCAAAAAAAGTATGATAAAACACAATATATGGATTGAAAACTTTTTTTGAAAATAACTTTTGGGCAGGTTCAAGTTGCATTATCAATGAACCACCCATAAAATGCTCAACACTATCAAACATCAAGGATTTTAAAATTTCAGAAGTTATTCTGAAAGGGATATTAGACACAACTTTAAAATTTCTTTTTGGTATGGTGTAACATCTAAAATCACAATCAATAATTTTGACATTCGTGTTGTTAGAAAACTTGTTTTTTAGAATGGACAATAGCGATTTATCATTCTCTATTGCAATTATATTTGTGCATTGACGAACTAAATGAACAGTCAAAAATCCTTTTCCGGCACCAATATCTATAACAGTGTCGGATTCATTTATTTTCGCAATTTTAATTGCATCATCTATCAGCACTTTATCTATAGTAAAATGCTGTCCCGTGTATCTTACGGGCAGTTTATTTTTTATCATTACTTATTTCTTTAATTAATAGTGTCAATTATGTATGTTCGGGAAAATAAATAGCCAAAGAAATGCCTAACGGAAAGTTAAGCATCACAGTTTCTTCTACCATCCAGACTATAACTGTCGGTATTGGAATTACACCAATTCAGTCCTATAAAAAGGAGTTGCGGACTATACCGCCGATAGGGAATTTCACCCTGCCCCGAAGAATACGGCACAAAAGTACAAAATTAATTCTTATTAGAGGATTGTTTGCACCTTTTTCATTTAATGTGTGTTGAAGTTGAGCTATACAAGTGATAGTGCATTTTGTTCTAAACAGTGTTTTGACATATTACCATTTTCGTGTCTTTATCTTAATCAGTTTTAAGAGATGATTTTATATCATTTATAATGGATTCTCCACGTTCAATAGCTAATAAATCATTATACATAGCAATATTCTGTATTTCCTTGATAGAGTAATCAAGAAACGATTGTGGAAGGTATTTCTGTAGTACACCCTTAATTTCCGTAAGTGCTTCATTAAAGGCATTTTGTCTTTCTTTGATCCAGTCCGCTTGCTCTTTTACCTTACCCTCAACTTCATGAAGATAATCCTCTATTTTCAGCTTTGTTTCATCATTTAATTGGCTATTTATATCAACAATTCCGTTCTGTATTACATATATGCCAATCTTATTAAGATTTGTAGCAATATTAACATAGTTGTTAACTTCTTTGTCTAAATCTAATTTTCTTTTCTGTAATTCTTGACAGAGACTCTTGAATTTTTCTACTTTTTCCATTTTATAGGTTTATATTAGGTTATTATTTAATCCCATAATATTCTGATTGGGAACATTTTGGGAACATTTATAAAATAAGAAAAAGCTAAGTGTTTGATTATAAACAACTTAGCTTTTTACTTGGTACCCAGACCCGGCTTCAAACCTGCAAGATGTGTTTAATCAAACACTGAACGTACACGGCACGGATATTCAAGAAGTACCCGGCTTAACGGTCGTTAATCTCGACCCGGAACAAGCCGCAGCCGAATACAAGGAAGGCGTTATTGCTCCTTTCCGGGGACAACTGCCCGAAAGTGTAATTCAGAATATGGAAGAACAACTTTCAGGGTCTTGTACGGTAGAAATTGCGGCTTTCAACCAGTTTTCCGATTTTATCACGGATGCTGATAAAGCAAAAGAATACGACCATATTATCTTTGATACAGCCCCCACGGGACACACGTTACGAATGTTACAACTACCATCAGCGTGGAGTACATTTATTAGTGAGAGTACGCACGGTGCATCTTGCTTAGGTCAATTATCCGGTTTGGAAGAACGGAAAGGTATCTATAAGCAGGCAGTTGAAACACTTTCGGATGCAAACGCAACCCGCTTAGTATTGGTTAGCCGTCCTGAAATCGCACCATTAAAAGAAGCCGCCCGTTCTTCACATGAATTGCAATTACTGGGAATTAGAAACCAGCTATTGGTAATCAACGGGCTTTTGCTGCAATTAGATGAAGCCGATAACGTATCGAAACAGATATATGACAGGCAGCAAAATGCCCTGAAACAGATTCCTGCGGAACTGCTGGAATATCCGTCTTATTATGTTCCTTTACGGTCATACAATTTATCTAATATTGCGAATATCCGCCGGATGCTTTACAATGATAATTTAACAAATGATGCGAACTATCAGCGGATTACCGATGCCAAAGGGATGGATGAACTGGTAAACGACCTCTATCAATCAGGAAAAAGGGTTGTTTTTACTATGGGAAAAGGCGGCGTGGGAAAAACCACTTTAGCCACTGAAATAGCCCTGAAATTAACAAAACTGGGAGCAAAGGTGCATCTTACCACGACTGATCCGGCAAACCATCTGAATTATAACCTGGCTGTTCAGGCTGGCATTACGGTAAGCCGGATTGACGAAGCGGAAGTGTTGGAAGCCTATAAAAACGAGGTTCGCAGTAAAGCTGCGGAAACAATGACAGCCGAAGATATGGAATATATAGAGGAAGATTTACGTTCACCGTGTACGCAGGAAATTGCAGTATTCCGGGCTTTTGCTGAAATTGTCGATAAAGCAGAAAATGAAGTCGTAGTAATTGACACCGCACCTACCGGACACACTTTGTTATTGCTGGATGCAACGGAAAGTTACCATAAAGAAGTACAACGTACACACGGCGACACTCCCGCTTCCATAAGAAAGCTGTTACCACGTTTGAGAAACCAGCAGGAAACAGAAGTCGTTATTGTGACCCTGCCCGAAGCAACACCCGTATTTGAAGCCGAACGTTTGCAAATGGACTTACAACGTGCCGGAATTAATAATAAATGGTGGGTCGTGAATGCTTGCTTGTCATTAACAGGCACCGAAAATTCTTTCTTGCGGGCAAAGGCGCAAAATGAATTGGCTTGGATTAAGAAAGTAGAAGAATTATCAAAGGGAAATGCTGCCCTGATAGCTTGGAAAAACAACTAAAAACATGAAGATTTTAATTCTTTGTACAGGAAATAGCTGCCGCAGCCAAATGGCACATGGCTTTTTGCAATCATTTGACAATAAACCGGATGTCTTTTCAGCAGGAACAAAACCTGCTGAAAAGGTTAATCCGATGGCGGTAAAGGTTATGGATGAAATGGGTATAGATTTAACCCACCATACCCCTAAAAGTGTAAACCTATATATAGGACAGGAATGGGACTATGTTATTACGGTCTGCGGTGGGGCAAACGAAAGCTGCCCGATGTTTACGGGTGAAGTAAGGAACAGGCTGCATATAGGATTTGACGACCCATCAGAAGCAACCGGAACGCCGGAGTTTATAAACAGTGAATTTCATCGGGTACGGGATGAAATAAAAGCCCGCTTCTATCAGTTCTACATCGACCATATCCAAGGAAAACAAGAATAATGCACCAATATATCTCTAAGTTCAATGTTCCAAAGATGGATTGCCCATGCGAGGAAAATTTAATCCGTCTGAAATTAGGCAATAGCCCCTTAGTGGAGCGTCTCGATTTCGACTTGGCGGAAAGAACCTTAGTTGTCATCCATCACGGGGAAGTGAAGTCGATTCAGGAACAGCTTGAAACATTAAACCTCGGTGCCAAGCTAACAGCATCTTCTCTCTGCGATGAAGCAAAGTCTGAAACCACCTCCAAAGTTCAGAGACGGGTGTTGTGTTGGGTGCTCGTCATCAACTTTCTATGTTTCATCATAGAAGCCACAACAGGCATCATCTCCCAGTCGATGGGCTTGGTCGCAGACAGTTTGGATATGTTGGCAGATGCTTTGGTTTACGGCATGAGTCTGATGGCTGTTGGAACAACTATAGCCCGTCAGCAAAAAGTAGCAAAACTCAGTGGCTACCTTCAAATTTCACTGGCTGTATTGGGGCTCATCGAAGTTATCAAACGCTTTATGGGCCTCGAAACGCCCCCAGACTTTTTAGTTATGATTGTCATCTCGTTCATTGCACTAATCGCCAATACAGCCTCTCTATGGTTGTTGCAGCGCACAAAGAGCAAGGAGGCCCACATACAAGCCAGTGTTATTTTCTCAGCCAACGATGTCATTGTCAATATAGGAGTCATCGTTGCAGGGCTGTTGGTTGGACTATTGAACAGCAACGCCCCTGATTTGATCATAGGCATCATTGTCTTTCTCATCGTCATTAGAGGCGCGATACGCATACTGAAACTCTCAAAGTAAAACTATAACATATGGAAAAGAAACAAGGAATTGGATTTTTTGAAAAATACCTGACTATCTGGGTTGCCTTGTGCATCATTATTGGAATTGCCGTGGGACAATGGCTTCCGGCAATTCCACAAACATTAAGCAAATTTGAATATGCCAACGTGTCTATACCCGTGGCAATCCTGATTTGGTTAATGATTTATCCGATGATGCTAAAAGTAGATTTTCAAAGTGTTAAGAATGTCGGCAAGCGTCCGAAAGGAATAATAGTCACTGGCGTTACAAATTGGCTGATAAAGCCATTTACCATGTTTGGAATTGCTTATTTGTTCTTCTATGTGGTTTTCAAAGCCTTTATACCTGCCGGATTAGCCGAAGAATATTTAGCCGGGGCGGTATTATTGGGGGCAGCACCTTGTACAGCTATGGTGTTCGTGTGGAGTTACCTTACTAAAGGGGATGCCGCTTATACACTGGTACAAGTGGCAGTGAACGATTTAATCATATTGGTAGCGTTTGCCCCTATCGTTGCTTTCTTGCTGGGAGTTGGTGGCGTATCTATCCCGTGGGACACTCTGTTGCTATCCGTAGGGCTATTTGTTGTAATACCACTTACTGCTGGGGTCATTACCCGAATAATGGTTATCCGCCGCAAAGGTGTGGAGTATTTCAATAACGTATTTATTAAGAAATTTAATAATTATATGGTAGGTGGATTGCTATTAACACTTATTATCCTGTTTTCATTTCAAGGAGAAACGATACTTAACAATCCCCTGCATATCTTATTGATTGCAGTTCCGCTTGTGTTGCAAACGGTTCTGATATTCTTCGTTGCTTACGGTTGGGCGAAATGGTGGAAATTACCCCATGATGTTGCCGCACCTGCCGGAATGATTGGGGCAAGTAATTTCTTTGAATTGGCGGTTGCTGTGGCTATTTCTCTTTTTGGTTTACAATCCGGGGCTGCATTGGCTACGGTGGTGGGCGTGCTGGTCGAAGTTCCGGTGATGTTGATGTTAGTAAGGATTGCCAATAACACACGAAGCTGGTTTCTGGCTACAAAATAACAATAGGGCAAAAGTCCTAATCTAACTTTATCGTAAAAAGGATTGGTGCTGGAAATGTTTGTTCCTAACGTTTCCGGCATTCCATCTTTTATAAAAGGTAGAATAAAGATATATTTTTCGGCATTAAGACAACCATAATAACATGAACAATGAAATTAATATTGGGGAATATGCAAAAACATAGAATGTGCTGTCTATGAAAAAGTAGATGTTGATAACTGGAATATTTCAATAGAGGTAGTTCTCGATGTCGTAGAGTTTCTACGGTCATTTCAGATGAAATCTCCATCGAAGATTATTTTGAATTTGAGAAGCTTGTTAGCTTTAACTTCGTGTCTTTACTACGTAGCATCAATGTGATTTCTAAGCGTATACTCCTTTGTGATGTAGATATAACTCCATTCATAACAAAGGTATCAAATCTATTTCTTCCACCACTAGTATTTCAGCTTGAAGAATATGGATTGCAAAGAATGCTAAGTCGTAAACTTCACAACTCACGAGTAATTGATTTGGAGCGAGTGGATATTTCTATCAACGACATTCTTGATGAGTTCCTAAAGGTAGGAATGAATCGAATTATTGAGACTGCACAATTATCAGCGGTGGATCAATTTATCTTATCCTATTTTTTTGAGGGGATAACACCTCTAACTACTCCCTAAGTAAGTTCCTGAGTGTTGGGTCAGCTTTGATACGAGCAGTCTCAGAGTCCACAAGGGATAGCACCTCTTGCTTGACTTGCTTGACTTGGCGATAATTGGCTTCAATAGTCTCACGCAGACTGTCGGAGCCATTTTCGTTTGTGAAGTCCGCTATCAAAGGAATAGGCTGGTAAGCTTTCGTTTCAGCAGAGACCTTGGCAACATCCACAACGATCTCAGCATGGAAGATTTTCTGCTCGATACGTTCGTCGAAGTTGTCGGAACTGCCCTCGTAAATAGCTTCTAAGATCATTCTGACAACCTCCTGAAGAAGTTT
>ERZ773035.74-NODE-74-length-82290-cov-7.146337_pt1 | contig 82290 bp, 92 predicted proteins | sample MGYA00511487_ERZ773035 | MGnify/ENA primary metagenome ERZ773035 (study PRJEB29015, sample SAMEA2737985) | human oral metagenome | biome: human oral; feature: human-associated habitat; material: dental | place: China | collected 2024 ... | reverse complement strand
TACTCGTATAGTTAAGACCCGTGGGGATGTTTTCCCAAACATGAAAAACGCGTTTCTTTTTACATTTTAGAGTATGTGGAAGTCTTGCTGTCTCTTTGTTGATCCAGCAACTTCCACTACTCGTTTTTGGGCTTAGTCCCTTAGAGTTGTATCATCATTAATCACATAAAATCATTCAGAATATATGACTAGAAAAGATTTTGAGAATCAATTGAAGACGTCAGGATATACAAAACGTCAAGAGAATCAATATTCAAAGACCGGAGAAAATCCATATCATAAGATTATCGTTGAATTGGATGAACCTGGTAAAGTCAAGTGGTATGTCACCAGTATTTCATTTTCCTTCTTTGATATCGTAGTAGCTTCCTATGGAGATCTCGATAATTGGGAAAAAGACAACAGTAAGAAATCTGTAGAGATTCTTGAAGAGAAAGGTAGACAGCTTATCATCACTTATCTCAATAGCTATGAGTTCCTACATAAAATGTACAAGATCGCAGTAAAATCCGACTTACAGGCTACAAGGACTGGAAGAAGTCTATATGTTAGTTTCGAGTACAGTGGGAAAAAGTACGAGATTGACTACGATTCTTACAATGACTACCTGATCAGAAAAGTAACCGATAAGGAAACTGGAGCTGAGAAGATTGACAAGGTTGAAATCAAAGACCTTGCAGAATCAATTAATGGTATTGAGGATGTCCTCAATAAAGCATTCAATCTTCCTAGAACAGAGATCGATCTTTTCAAGTATCTCAGTGATGACGAGGGAGAAGACTCAAGACTATAATCCGACTAAGAGTATACACTACACCAACTAATTATTATCCTATGTTTTACGAAATATTAATCGAATGAAGATTTTCAGTATTTTTGGTGGTATTGCTATTCTAGCGATGGCATCTACAAACCTAGTTGTAATTAATAAAGTTGAGGAAGTAAATAAGAACGTAAGAACTCTTACGGAAATGATTGAAGCGAATAGAGAGGAAATCAAAGATATTAGCTGTAACATGCCAGTTAATAGAGATACGATTGATTTCTTCACTGATAAGCCAAATGATACATCAGTGTATAAAGCTCTTCTATACTTCGACATCCCGAATCCAAAAGTTGTCTTAGCTCAAGCCAAACTTGAGACAGGACACTATAGGAAAGTTCCTGGCGGTAACTTATTTGGTCTTCGTCAACGAAATGGATCCTACATGAGATTCTCCCACTGGACTGAATCGATTCTTAGCTATAAGAAATATATCAGTTCAAAATACAAAGGAGATGAGAACAATACAGAGAACTACTTAGCATTCCTATCAAATCTAGGGTATGCAGAGAGTCCTAACTATAATAGGGTCCTCAGGATTATAGTAAAGAACGTGGAAAACCTTGACTTCGTAGACTAGCAGTTCTACTGATCTTACTAACTCTCGAAAGTAAGTTATTATTCATGTAATTTTTATTCATAATTTTTAGGGATTGTCTGTCTGTGATAGATCGATAATCCTATTTTTTTTGTATTAAATGGAAATAAAGAGGATAGAGATACCAAACTTAGGGATCTCAAAGGACTTTGATAGGGTTACTTGGCTGACTGAAGATAAGAATAGGGATATACTTATCGATGCAGTTAAGAGATCCGTCAGTTTTGTCTTTTAAAATGATAGGAGAGTATGTGAAGAAAATTTCCACTCAGTTGCTTCTGGAGCGAGTCCTTCTATGATAATGGATAAGATCGGAGAGGAAGAACTAAATAAGTATGGAGGAATAGTAGATATAAATGTATCGGCAGATTTTTCTGGAAAGGACTTTAATTGGAGGATTTACAAGAAACCATCGAAGAATAAGGGCTATCCAGAATTTTCTAAGTACAAAGATGCCATAAGGTTTCTATCCGATCAGTTTGAATCGGGATATGATTATCCGGTACTGAAAGTATATGACAACGGGTTTCCCAATCTAATTGCCCCTAAAGAATACAAGAAGTACTTAACTGACGGTAGAAGACGGGTCCTTACTTATAGTCTCCCTCCTAGGAATTATGGATACCATTGGTGGAAGGATGGAAATTCTCCTATATACTTTTGGGGATTTAGACTATTCCATTCTCTCATATGGGATACATCCTTCCGTCTTAGGATCTCTGGAAATATGGATAGTAAAACCAGGGATAATTTTCCAATATTAAAGGATGGAAATCTTATTATCAATAAAATAGGGCCGTTCATAAAGATGGTCGAACCGGACATAAAACCATTATTTCTGACGACAAGTGGCGAGGAAGACCATATTAATAAGTTTAATATAAGTGTAGAGGATAAGAATGGGGGATTATGGTTAAACTATAACATAATGGACCTACCTGGAGATGGATTGGGAAAAGCTGTTTACCTCATAATGGATCTGACGTACAGGGAACTATTCCTAAGTTGTAGGGACTGCGATGAAAGAAAAAAGTCTGGGGGCATTGTCGTATTAGAGGATTTTCTAGTAGATTTACACCCAGAAAGAAGGAAGAAGATAATAGAAGCGATAACAAAAACATTTTGTAACATTCAGTTCATAATAAAGTAAAGGTATGATAAGTAGAAAAAGAACAGTAGTTGTGTATGGAAGAGGATCTGACGGAACTAAAGGAGACTTCATTGTAGTAAGAGAGCTCTTGTATAAAGGATATGATGTAGTCTGGGCGGTTCAGATCGGAAATAAGTCTAGAGAGTCATTCTTAGAGATGGAAGAGCTGTTGGAGTCTGAGGGGTTGTATGATCATCTCAGGGTATTACATCTTGACAGCAGTGGACTTCAATCTTATGTAGGAGACACTTTGAATTTCAAGTTCGATGGTTCAGTTCCATATGCAATGATTCATATGGGTCTTCTATATGACGAAAAGCTGTCCGAAGACGATCCAATAAACCACTATTGTGAAAACTTACAGAACACGCTCTCCCTCCTAAAACTCTATGGAGAGCTTGGGATGAGAAAGTTCATTGTAGATTGTGCGTATGACCTTTTATCCAAGGATAGTCCATCAATTCGATCAGTATGCACCTCTCTTATGTGTGTAAAAGATACTCTAAGCGAAGATGAGTATAGAACAATTACTTATTCTGACGTTGTAGGGTCACTTCCATACGACTACACTGATGTAGATGGGGAGAAGAAAGAGACGGAGATTGTTCTTGGGAATGACGATACATGTATTATAAATATAATAAATAATCTGGAGTCTGATTCAGATGGAAATTATAGAATTGACTTAAATGAAGAGATCTACAGTAGTCGTCTTGGCTACGCTGTCAAGAGTAATGGAATTCGTAACTACGTCTTTGGTTCTGACCTGGCTAATTTGCACGTTGCTCTTCTTAATAGGGATTTTGATAGTAATATCCCTGTCGATTTGTATGTTGGCGTAACCGCTACAACAAAAGAAGTTCTTGATGTTATGAGCAGTAAGGGAGAATTGGAATATAAGTTCGTTCCAGAGGAAGAGCTGGATGAGGATAAGAAACCCATACTCCAAATCAATGTCCCAGAGACTCTCGTAAAGGAAGGCATGCTTACAGAGATAAATCAGATTATCTGCTAATGTCATACCTTTGTCCGACCAAGTTTCCTACAACGGAGATTTGGTCGGATTTTTTTTTTGCTCATTCACTTGACAAGGCTGAATCCCTTTACAATGTGACGTATGTATTGATAACTTTATAAACTTATTTTATTTGTAATTTATGGTAATTATTGACGAGAAAACTGCTATCGATGAGTCGAATAAATATTTCGACGAGGATTCACTTGCAGGTAGTACTTGGATTAATAAATACGCCCTAACGGACGAAAATGGAAGACTTTTAGAGTCTACTCCAAAGGATATGCATGATCGAATAATTAGTGAAGTCATGCGTATCGAAAGATCGTATGGAAATGAGAAACTGACCGAAGAACTTCTAAAAGAGATGTTCTACCACTTTAAGTATATAGTCCTAGGCGGATCTAGTATGAGTGGTATCGGTAATAAATATAAACATTCCTCACTCTCCAATTGCTTTGTGATCGATGATCCGAAGGACAGTTATGGTGGAATCTGTAAGACTGATCAGGAACTGGTTCAGCTAATGAAGAGAAGGGGTGGAGTAGGACTTGACCTGTCTAGACTAAGACCAGAAGGAACTCGCGTCACAAACGATGCTAAGACTTCTAGCGGAGTTGTTTCCTTTATGGAGAGATTCTCTAACTCTACAAGAGAAGTGTCTCAGAATGGACGTAGAGGGGCTCTAATGCTATCTATTAGTATTGAACATCCAGATGCAGAAGCATTCATTGACAGCAAGCTGGCGATGGGTAAAATCACCGGAGCAAATATATCAGTAAAAATAACTGATAAATTTATGGACGCTGTGAGTCTAGGAGGTAAGTTCCTTCAGAGATTTCCAATTGACATTAGAGATGAAGATATTAAAGTTAATGGCCAATATTTTGATGGATACCCAGAAGAGTATGAAGGATATGAAGAGGACAAGCTGTATTTTGGAAAAGTCCCTGGAACATACTTCAAGGTAGTTGACGCCAAGCGTCTTTGGAATAAGATTATTTTTAATGCATGGAAGAGTGCAGAACCGGGAGTCCTATTCTTTGATACCATTAAGAAGGAGTCTCCAGCTGACATTTATCCGGATTACCAGACAGTGAGTACGAATCCTTGTGGAGAGATCCCACTGAATCCGAATGATTCTTGTAGACTTATCAGCATAAATCTTAAGTCAGTGGTGAAGAATCCATATACAGAAGGTGCGTACGTAGACTTCGAACTTCTTGGGAAAGTAGCTGCTACTGCACAGAGAATTATGGATAATGTGATCGATCTTGAGGCCGAGCATATACAGGGAATCCTAGACAAGATTAAGTCCGATCCAGAGGATGAGGATACTAAGAAGGTAGAGACTGATTTATGGAATAAGATTCTAGATAAAACTCTTGGTGGAAGAAGGACTGGAGTAGGAATCACTGGACTAGGGGATCTTCTTGCAGAGATGGGAATTGAATATGGATCTGAGGAGTCTATATCACTTGCAGAGTCAATTCAGAAGACCATTGCTATCTCATGCTATACAGAATCTATTCTTATGGCCAAGGAGAGAGGTGCATTCAAAGACTACCATAAGAATATAGAGTTCTTAACTGTAGATGGAGAAGGACTTTTCCTCAAGAGAATTATGAAGTACCTTCCAAATGACATCCTTGATACTTGGAAAGAATATGGGAGGAGAAACATTGCTTGCCTAACTATCGCACCAACAGGTACAGTATCTCTTATGACTCAAACAACGTCTGGAATTGAGCCAGCGTTCAGTATGTGGTACTGGAGAAGAAAGAAGACAACAGACAAATCCAAGGCAGTATTTACTGATTCAGTCGGTGATATGTATGAAGAGTTTCTTGTAGTACATAAGGGACTTGTAGATTGGTATTATGTAAACAATAATAACCTTAGTTATGAGGACTGCAAGAAATATGTCTATGGATTGGATGACAAAGGCCTAACAGAACTCTATGAAAAGTCTCCTTACTATAAATCAACTGCTCAAGACATCAATTGGGTTAACAAGGTGAAGATCCAAGGAGCAATGCAGAAATGGATTGACCACTCTATCTCTTGTACGGTAAATGTCCCTGAGAATACGACAGTTGATACTGTTAGTAAGATCTATATGACCGGATATGAGACTGGGTGTAAAGGCTTAACGATCTATAGAGATAAGTCTAGGGATGGTGTCCTCATAACGACTCCAGTTAAGAAAGAGCTTGATCCAAGTAGGCCAAGACCAGAGTCCCTTAGGGCTAAAGTACATAGATTCAAGAATGGAAATGATCGGTGGATTGCTTTTATAGGATTTCTTGATGAAAGTCCATTTGAATGCTTCCTTGGTAAGGTAGACGATAATTTCTCATTCCTTCCAAAACAGGTTACTGAAGGTGAGATCAGGAAGATCAAGACAAATGAGAGTGGAGAGAGAGGTCGTAGGTATGACTTCTTCTATAAGACAAAATATGGGCATGAGAACGTATTTGAAGCCATAAATGAGAAGTTTGATCGAGAGTTCTGGAACTATGCGAGAATGATTTCTTGGATGCTTCGCAGTGGAATGCCAATAAACTATATCGTAGAGGGTATTGATAAATTAAGTGATGATACTGGGATCGGTATGAATACTTGGAAGAAGGGAGTTAAGAGGGCCCTATCCAAGAATATTGCCGATGGAGTAAAATCAAAGAGCAAGTGCCCAAACTGCGGAGCAGATATGGTGTATCAAGGTGGATGCGAGCAATGTCCTAGTTGTGGAAATTCAAGATGCGAGTAATATGAAAACTAATAGATTAAAAGAAGAGGAATTGGTCGACGAAGTTCGTACAGGAAGTATCGGAGACGATGATGATGAAACTAGACTTATTGTCGGAGGAGAGACAGAGTTTAGAGATAATTTGGGTAAATAATTATAATATTTTAGGTAATGAACGTTTATAAAGTAAAGGCTGGTGGTAAGACCGCATATGCGGAAGATGAGACCATGCAGGGCGCTATTGCGAGAGTAAAGAAGAATGCCGTAGTAACTCCAGATCTCGATGGCGAGTATGTAAGGATGGATAGGAATCTGTTCATTGTTGCTGAAGTAGCCACTGAGTCGGATATTCATAAGATCACTACTGTGGATGGAAGAGAATATCTAGTTAGTGCTGCTGACTTTGATAAGTTGGTAGGTAAGATAGTTGAGGCTAAGGAAGTCCTTAAGGTTGAGAAATTGGCTGATAAGGGAGTACTTCTCAAGGCGAAATAAATCAATTTGGTCGAGGACTTGTTTCCTCGACCATATATTTTTCTTCGATTGTAGGGCACACTCCCTAATATAGATGATGAATAAACTACTTTAGTATGGAAAATAAAAACGAAAAGAAGTCTCTGAAGATAGCCCTAAACGAGATGAATAAGCTATTTGACGAGTGGAAGAAGACTCTAAATTTTAGCTATATCGAGGCTAATGAGTTTCCTGAGAGTTATCGAGAGAGAAAGTTCTCGATTAAAGTTAGACGATTTAAACTGGAGAATGGCGAGAAGGTAGGGATTCCTGAGTATGTGTACAATGAACTCCTAAAGTGTACGTGTGATCTTGTTAGGAAGATGAGGAGTGTGGACATGAGATGCAGGGCTTTCTACTCCAATAAGTCTTTCAAGAAGTCATTCTCTGAGGACAGTTTGGAATCAATGAGGACTAAGAGATCAGAAATTGTAGAGGAAATGAAATCTGATCTAGATGATTGGTACGAATCTATTAGATCTTCGATAGAGTATGTCTACGGCAAAGTTGCATCCGAGAAGATACTCGATACAATAAAGAACTATAAAGTAGTAGACGATAGGTTCAGGATCATAGATCTCATTTGTCCTCTTGAACATGGAACTCACTTGGAGAGTAAGAGAAGGTATGATAAGTATATCAAGAGAGCTAAGAGCTATTTGGATAAGAACTATACATTTTCTGATCGTTACGACTTGGAAAAGATATTAAAACTGTCTAGACTTAACTTATCTGTTCCAAACTGTTATATAATAGAAGGTAAGAGTTATTCTGGGATTTGGGACGGGTTGAGCAAGTTCTTAGTTGAGTACTGCTCCGAGGAAGAGAATAAGGAGTATAAGAACAAGTTTGAGAAGGTAATTTATGAACTTTATAGGAAATGCGAAAAGAAGTTCATTGTTGATATGGAGAGTTTTAATGTCCTAGTTAGAAAGGAGATAATGTCCTCTTACATCGACAGAGTTAAACTTTTTATTGATGAGTGTGATGACAGTGATAGCGAAAATGAGTTGAGAAAGAAGTTTGATTATTTTATCTCCGAATTGAATTTATCCTGCGAGCCAAGTATAGGAACGTATGATACAAAGGAGTTAACTAAAGAGTCAAATAAGTTATTCGATGAGTATATCAAACGAATTAGTTAGTAGATGGAAATAGTTAATTTTTTCAATAGGTCATCAATGTGCATCCTAAACCACTTTGGTAGGATGAATAAGTATGTAGAGTATGATGATCTGGAAAAGTCCTCCAATCAATTTGTGGATTCTTTCCCAAAGATTTCAGAATACATAAACAATACTGATCCTAGGCCGTTCTTTATCGATAGGGAATTAGGGACTCAAGACGCTTTCTTAGTTAATAGTAAAGTAGGATATATTGGATTGGTTGGAAAATTATTCTCCTTTCATGCTATGTCTGGTTGGACCTGGGACTCGAATCCACTGAAAGAATTGATCAGATTATTAAATAGAATAATAAGATCAAATCCAGATTTACTTGATAAATCAATAGTATGTAGTCCAGAACAGTTTAAAGATATAAGAAAAGAATATCTGGAAAAGGGAAAAGTGAATCTCGATGAAATATTGAAAAAAGACTATTCGATTAAACATAAAGTAGATTCAATTTGGTTATGACAAGGGAAGAAAAATATAAGAGGCTAGATGAGAAACGTCCATTGAAATATGGGTCTCATAGGGAAAGTATTCTCAGGAAGGAGAACTTTCAGAGAAAAGTAAGATCTTTGATTAAAGAAATTCCTTATAAAGAGTTTGATGAGCTGCTCAGGGAATTCGAGATATGTTCTAGACTTGGAAAGGATGCAACTGACAATGAAGATATACAAGTGATAGTTGGTAGCTATAATGAAGATCACTATGTTCTTGTCAAGGAATATAGTTATGAACTGTTCAAGGAAGTTGTAGGTTCTGATCCACACAATCTTGCAGGGTTCTATCTCCCAGATTTTTTATATTTGAAGGACGATCTTGAATCAATTCTTAATAAGATACGTGATTTGAGAGTAAAGGAAGATTATTTATGGGGTAAATATGTTCGTGAGGAAAAGAACGAAGAATATAATATGAGTATCAGTGGAGGTCCCAACGTTTACGCGGAGTGCAATAAATTTGAAGAGTATATGAAGAAGACTTCTCTTGAAGTAACTGGACTTTCCATAGAAGATGTTCTTTACGACTTTACTCCGAGAGGGGAGATTTTGGAAATGAAGACTGAGGCTGACTAAAATTATGTTGGGAGGATTTCACAATCACTAAACTCAAATTTGAGGTCAGTCTTATTATAGGGAGAGATGAGCCGAAATTTCGGCTCATCTCTCGTAACAGTAAGTAAATCAATAACTTAGATGAGCCGAAATTTCGGCTCATCTCCTAAATCGTAATATTAGTAACAAATTTTATAATAATTGAATATGAAAAGTAATGTTGAAAATTTTGAATTAGCATCCCCTGAGCGAATGACATCTATTGAGATCTCAGAAATTGTTGGAAAGGATCACCGCCACGTATTAGAGTCAATTAGAAGTATGGAAGATTCTTGGATAAAAGCTGGTGGTAATAAATTCGTTGAGTCAAAGTATATTGACAAATTGAATAGAGAAAAGCCTTGTTACTCACTGACTAAGACTGAGTGCCTTTATGTAGCTACGAAGTACAATGATGAATCTAGAGCTAAGTTAGTATTACGTTGGGAACAGTTAGAGAAAGAAAATCTAAACAAGAAAATGTATGGTGGATTCGATATTCCAAAGAACTATTTAGAAGCACTAAAGCTGGCAGTAAGTCAACAGGAGAAAATTATGGAGTTAGAGCCCAAAGCAGATTATGCCGACAATGTACTATTATCTCCTGAGAAGTTAACTACCACTGAAGTAGCCAAGAGTTTTGGCATGAAAAGTCCACAAAAGTTAAATGGTATCCTTCTCAACCTTGGGGTGCAGTATAAAACCAAACATAATTACGTTCTTTGCAGTCCATACGCAGACCTTGGGTACGTAAGAGTAAATACTCATATCTTTTCAGATGGAGAAGAGAAGCTGGTAGGAACTACGTATCAACTGGTATGGACAGAGAAAGGAAGAAATTTCTTATACGATCTATTAGTAAAGAAAGGATACTTAGAGAAGAGAAAGGAAGATACGTCGGAAGTACCGACACAGCAGTGTTGAAAGGAAAATATGGCAATACTAAAAAACAGTGACAAAGACATTGAAATCGTAGCACTGAAGTTTCCAGAAACGGTCAGGATGAGGCCAGGGAAGCTAGTCGGTGATACGAACAATCCAGATGTCATACTTCGTGAAGCAATTGACAATGCGAAGGATGAGGCATTTGGAAGTAGTATGTGTACGAAGATCTACATTGACTTGAAACATGGTAGGTCTGGAGGTTATTATGTAGTAGCTGATAATGGTAGAGGTATTCCGATTACAATTGACAAGGAAACTGGAAAGACAAAAGCAGACCTTGCAGTTTCTACTCTTGATGCTGGGAGCAAGTTCTCCAAGAACAGTGTAGATGAGATCTCTACAGGAACTCATGGTGTAGGGGTATCTTGTACTAATGCACTCAGTAAAGAATTTATTCTTCTGTCTTGGGTAAATAAGGATAATTATTCTAAGTCAATAGAAAGTGTAAAGAAATTTTACAGTGACAACAAGGACAGTGAAGTATTCTACTACGTATATTATCAGAAGGGAATAAAGAAGGAAGAAGGGTCTGATACGAAAGATAGTCTTACAAAGAAGTTCGGATTTGATTTTCCAGATGGAATGCACACGATCGTAGCATTCAAACCTGATGAAACCATCTTCGATGACATTGTATCCTCTTATAGTAAGAAAAATCTAGCCTATACAAAAGTAGTTCTCGATAAGTTCTACAATAAGAAAGTAGAGATCGTAGTTGATGGAAAAGTAGTGGATGACACCTTCACTCCATATAAGTTCGAGTTCATAAAGAAGATAGAAATCAACGAGGAAGGAAAGAAACCGAAGTCGGCCGTATACTATATAAATTTCGATGTTGATAGTGACTTGGATAAAGGAGAAATCACTGGGTCCGTAAATTCTCTTATAGTTGATAAGGGTAAACACATTGACAGTGCAGTTACCTCATATTCGAGATCTCTGAAGGACTTCTTTGGAATTACTCACAACAGGCTTTTCGATGGACTCTATCTTAATGTGATTGTAGTGTCCCCAGAGGTGGACTACAGCTCTCAGATTAAGACTAGGTGTACAAATGTCTCTAGAATTTCTCCTGAGGAAGCCTCAAGGTTTCTAAGTCCAGAGTTCAAGAAGATATTCAAAGCAAATAAGGAGTATTTCCAGAATCACGTTACCAAGCTGAACCTCCTCAACGAAGCAGTTGCAAAGACCTCTGCTATGCAGAAGGTAAGAGAGTTGGTAACTACATCCTCTGGAGGAAGGCAGGTTAGAAGCAAGATCCCAAAGGGAGTTATAGATTGCTCTTCCAACGATGTTAAGAAGAATGAGCTTTTCATCGTAGAGGGGGACTCTGCTGGGGGTACTTTAATTCAAGCAAGAGACGCCAAGCACCATGCGATAATCCGACTCAGGGGAGTTCCAATGAATGCAATTAATGCGGATCTGGAGCAACTAATGAGTAATAGAGAGATGGAGTCCATAATTAAGGCATATGGCGGAGGAGTAAATGAACTTTACAATCCTGACTCTGTAAGGTACGGTAAGGTTATCATAGCTGCTGATGCTGATGTTGATGGTGGTAGGATCGCATCCCTAATTCTCGGAATGTTTGCGAAAAAGATTACTAGATCAATTGAGGATGGAAATATTTATGTAGCTTTGTCTCCTCTATATATCCAAGGAGATAAGTATATTTTCCCAACGGATAACATAGAGAAAGAGTTGAATAGAAATAAGCCATTCACTCGGGTAAAAGGTCTTGGTGAGCTAAACCCACATCAGGCTAAGAGAATCTTCTTTGATGACGATACTAGAAGATTAGTAAAGATAACTTTAGATAGGGTTGACGAAACACTAAAGTTGCTCACGATGTCTAGTGCAAGGAAAGAGTTTATGATTAATATGGGAGTTTTGAAAGATAGATACAATACAGGAATTATATGATTATCAAGAAATCTATCGGGGACTACGTTGAAGAGTCTCTAAAGATATTTGGAAGTGAAGTAAATAACAATCGTCAGATAGCTTATGTGTATGATGGGTTGAAGACTGTATATCGAAGAGTTATTACAATTGCTCTTCGATATAATAAGATGATTAAGACTGCGAGGATAGTAGGAGATTGTCTTGGAGAACTTCATCCACATGGAGACAGTTCAGTGAAGGAGGTTGTTGATAACTTAGTTAGGTTTGGGATCTTCGACGGACAAGGAAATCATGGAAAGAAGCTGATTCGTGGAGTAGATGCTACAGCAGCCGCAATGAGGTACACTGAGGCTATGATCTCTCAGAAGTATAGAGATTTCTTTGAGAATCTTATGCCATTCGTACCTTATGTGGAAGGGGAGCTTGATGCAATGGAGCCTGAGTATCTTCCTACCCCTCTCCCAATTGGCCTTCTGTTTCCAAGAAGTGGAATCGGGTTTGGAGTAAACTGTAGATACCCTATGTTCACTATGAAGAGTATGTACGAGGCTCTAATTAATGATGATCCATTTAAGTTAGAGTCTCCGTACGGAATGGTTCTCAATAAAGAGAAATCAGAGATGAAGAAGTTGTGGACCAAGGGCATGGGAAAACTTACCTATGAGTACGTAGTGAAGATGGATGAACTCGAATCTGGTAAGGGAGTCATGGTGTCAGGATCACCGGAGTTGTTTAAACCAAACATTGATAGTAAGTTTGCGGACGAAATCAATAAGGGACAGATATACTTTATTGATCAAACATCCGGGGACGATACTAAACTGTTCATAGGAAAGTCCTGGGGTATCAAACAATTCACGGTAGAAGATCTGTATGAGAAGTGTAAGAAGATATTTACTGAGACGAAGCCTTATCGGCTTACAGTATCCTTCGGAAAAGAGACTTCAATCATACCACTTAGAGAGTGGCTAAACCTAACTTATAATAATTATCTTAGTCTAATAGAAGTATTTAAGGAAAATAAAGTAAAGAAATATGAGTTTGAAAAGCGAGTATATGAAGTTCTGCCTATTGTTGCAAAATGCCAGCTTGAGCATCGAGAATTTGATCCTAAGATGGTATCAGAATACACAAAAATTGATCTCGAGATTGTTCGGGCGGTTTTGAGTAAACCAATCTCAGCTCTTAGAATGACAGACTCCTCCAGTAAGATCGAGGAAATGAACAAGAGGATAAAGTATTACAAAGGAATAAGTGGAAAGAAATTTGTAAAGGATATTATAGATGAGTTCAAATAAGAAAAAGGTTCTCCTATCAGACTATAACAGCGTCATAGATAAGAACCTGAAATTCTCTGAAGAAGGAGTCACCGTATCAGTGGAGGATTCTGACGTAGTAGTTAACCCAAGTTGGGGATCGATGATTGGAAAGGAAGTCATCATAAACAACATAGGTGAGTTCCCAATCAGAGAGATGATTGAAAATAAGAATACTGTAATCTCTAGGTTCGATATGCATCCAGACATAAAGAAGGATCCGTATCAAGTACCAGAGAAAAGGAAGAAGTGCAAGAAGGAAGACTATTGTCTTTGTATTCTAACCAATGAGGCAATGTGTGATCCAGATCTTGTTAGAGAAGTTCACGAAAACAACTATTTGGTTGGAATTTGTGATACAATTGGGGAAGATCTTACATCAGTTGGAGTCAAATTGCTTATGACTGATCCAGATCTTGACTAGATTAGGGCAAATACCCTTATATTTAGAATGTCTCAAATTATAGGTTTCAAAAATTATACATACAAAATTAGATTTATTGTAACTAGAAAAAAGTAAAGTATTATGTCGGAACAAATTTACAACATCGAGAAAGCATTAGCAGAAGTATTGTCAAGAGTAGATGATAACAATCAGAGTGGAGAACGAAAGAAGTCATGGGACGGACTTAGAAGATTTTATTTGAATGGTAGTGGAGCAGAAGTAAATTTCATTCCAGTATTTGATAAGAACGATCCGGGATTTTGGAAAGAGTTTCTTAGTGTACCTACGTTTAGAGGTGTTTCGAGTCAATCTAATGGATATTCGTTTGAGTTCATGGTATTGCCAAAGAGTGTATATGGAGACCTGAGCCCCGAAGAGGAAGCACTTCACAAAGAAGTTTCTGGATTGATTTCCGAGCTATACAATCTTTACAAGGAAGATAAGAAAGTTGATGCTTGGAAGGAAGTTGCGTATAGGAACTTTACTTTGATGTGGGGAGTCCTCATCTCAGCAATTTACCCGAAAGGCGCTCCAGCAATCAACAAATTCGATAACTGTAGGGGCAAGGCATGCTTATTTATCTTCAATAGAGGTGGAAGAGGAGAGGTAATTAAGAGCCTCAATAACGCAACGAACTCGAAGGTTCTGGAAGAGAAGACAGAGGATCCTAGTAAGAGTGATAAGGATTGCAAGGAGTTCTTGTATGACATCATGGATACTGGACTTACTAATCGAAAGGGATCTCTCAAGGTAAGTTGTGTAACTAAGGAACCTACTTTTACTTTTAAGGTAGGTGGAGTACCTAAGGATCTGGAGAATATCTCAGAGGAGACTGCAAAGTGCTTTGACGAGATTCTTCCTACGTTCTTGGGATTCAATTACGATAGAGAACATAAAAGACTTTTCAACGTTACGACCTTCAAGGAACTCAGAGACCATCTTCTGCTGAAGATCGAAGCTCAAAAGAAGAAGACTGGAGTATTTATTCCAGAGGTAGCTCCTGAAGATCACAGTAAAGTCTACGAAAATAAGAACGACCTCAACATTCCAAACCAATCAGAGGACGAAGAACTTCCTTTCTAATACTATTATAAACACTAATGAGCCCAGGGAAACCTGGGCCATTTTTTATTTACCACTTTAATTATTAGTAGAATGAAAGTTTTAATATCCTCAGACATACATATAAATGATTATTCATCCTATAACTACTCATATAGAAGCCGATTAGCTCAGTTTGATAAGCTGGCCGATAGGTTAGTGGAGATAGGTAAGGATAATGGATGTGAGGAGTTGTGGTTATTGGGAGATATTCTCGATAAGCCCTACTCAAGCCATCCAGTAAATCACTGCTTGAAGAGATTCCTGAGCAAATTGACCTCGAATTTCAAGGAAGTAAGATATATTTTAGGTCAGCACGACATGTCCTGTAAGTCAAACGATCAGTCAGAGGAAGATACTCTGATAACTATCTTCGATTTTGATGATATGACATATATGGACAAGAAGATTTTGGAGTTAGATGGACACAAGTTCGGATTTATGAACTGGAAATCTACTCAAGATCTGTCTTGGTTAGGCGATACTCATCTGGACGTCCTCCTCGGTCATTATACGAAGTCGGAGATGTTCGGACAAGAGATAGATGAGTCAAAATTCGACTTGATGATTCATGGAGATATTCATAATGATCAAGTTATTGGCAAATTTGTGTCTGTTGGGAACCCAATTCAGCATGATTTGAAGTCAATGTCTAATGGATCTTGCATAATTCTCGATACTAATACCCTTAAATGGGAGAGAGTACGAACAGATCCAGATCACACAAGATTTCTTCGGATTTCATATACAAATGATGAGAATAAGGAGGGATTTGAGTCAGAATTACAGTACAATGTATATAAACCTGACATTGATATAGTAAAAACTGACGAAAATGGAGTTCCTATCTTAGAGGAAGACGAACAGAAAACCAAGACTCTTACCTGGAATGATGTGGACGACCTTATTCTCAAGGTATGTGAAGATCGAGGTATTCCTGAAATTCATCGAGAGATTGAGTCTACTAGTGGATCATTTGAGGAAATTGACTTTGATTTCAACATTACAAAGGTTCATATTCAAGGATACCTTTCTATTGTAGATCAGGAACTCACTTTTTCCAATGGAGATCGAATCGCTTTGATGGGAAACATTGGTACGGGTAAGTCTAGTGTATTAAATGCTATCGCTGACGTCTTTAAGAAGAGGAATAGGGACATTATGCGATACAAATCCGACTTCTGCGAGAAGATAAATGTAACTGTATCCCTATACTATCAGAATCGACTGTTCGAGATAACCAAAGGAAACGACTGGGGACTCGTAATAGACGGAAACGAACAGCACTACGGTGGAGTAAGAGAGTTTGAGGAGGACCTCCCAACTAAGCTCCCATTTATGAATTACATTAGTTTGTTCTTTATTCGAAAAGGTAGCGACAATCTGTCAGATCAGTTCAGTGATACTACACGAATTGACCTTATTAGTAGGTTTTACCGTCTGGATAGGATACAGTCATACTTCAATACGTGTGAGAAGAAATACAAAGATCTTCAAACTGAAGTCAAGTCACTCGAATCAGACCTAAAGTCTAAGAACGAGGTGATGTCCTACATAGAGAAGAGAATAGGAGAGATAACTTACGCAGAGGAATTTAGTCTACCGTCTCTTGAATCTGAGCTTAACAGTATTGTTGAGGACAAAAAACTCGTGACTGAAAGAGAAATCTGGGAGAACAAGGTAAAAACTATAGAGGAAAACCTAGATAACTGTAAGACTAAGCTCAAGAATGCCAAGTTAAGAATTTCAGAGGATCCTGAGGGCGATAGATCTTCTCTTGAGGGTCTGAAGAAGGACTCTGAAGAGGTTAATGAATTGTATGAGAAAACCTACAAGATGTCAGTTCAATTTGAATCTGATCTAAAGGAGCTTAATAGTATCTCAGAGACTGGAAAAGACTTGAGATCTAGATATGAGTCTTTGAAGAACGGAAGATGCTCTGAATGTGGTTCCATCCTATCTGACGAGAATCATAAGAGACTCTTATCAGAATATGAGAAGAAGATAGATAATTTGAGGGAGTCCTTCAAGGTTATATCGACTAGACTTAAGGATCATCCAAATGGGAAGGATTCTAAACCTTTCTATGTAAATGCATTGTCGGAGTTGAAGTCAAAGTTCGACGAGTTAAAAAAGGGTATAGAGGTTATCTCTAACAAGATCTCTCTTAGTGAGATGTATACTGGTCAGGTACTGGATTTGGAAGTAGAGTTGATGAAGTATGATGCAATGCTAAAAGACACCATGCTAAGTGAGCCTAAGAAATCATCTGATCCGATCAGTGTACTTATCAGTAAGGAAAATGAAATCCGAGGGAAGATTGCCGTAGCCAATGAATTGAACAAACTAAATTCAGATAAGGTAATAAAGGAGTCAGAGCTTCTAAGTCTAAAGTTTAAGATAGAAGATCTTACTGCAACTGGATCAAAATACAAGAGTTACCTTGAGGTTGTCTCGTTGAATGGTATCGTCATGGAAGAGATTCTGAAGAACCTTGCTCACAAGTTCTCAGACGAGGACGTAAAGTACAAGGTAGAGTCAGGAGTATTTCGTGGAGAGAGATTTTTGAAGTTCAAGATCTACTATAACTTGATGGGAAAATATCTTAGAGAGTATGAGTTTGCATCGAGCGGACAGAAGGTTGTCTGCGATGCCAGCTTCCTTAAGATGCTCTTCAAGTCTCCAGTAGGAATTGTGACTCTTGATGAATTCCTTGGAGTAATGGATCCAGAGGCATTCGATAGAATCTGTAAGGTCTTAACAAAAGAGATTAAGGCGAACATTGTTATGATCTCTACTCACGATATAAATATGAGCCAGTATAACAAAAGATTCTTATTCTCTCTAAACGAAGAGGCTAAGACCGTAATAAATATAATGCAATAAAATATGGGTAGTAATCCTAGGGAATTTGATGTAGTAAAGATAAGTGATATGAGGAGGCTCGGTTTCAGTGCCTATCAAATAGGTAGTGATGGAGACCGGTACCTTACATTCGCTGAGATGGGAGATAAATGGGGGGTTCCTATGGGGATGGGTCTCGTCAATATTTGCAATCATCACGGATATACAGAAAAGGATTTTATGAGATCCTTCTGTCCTGTAGAGTACACAAGGAGTTCACAAAATTCTATTTGTGGTAGAGTTAACATGAGTGTACCATCCAATCTATACTATTTCGTATTTTCAACTAGAAAGTTTGATACGGGAGGTAAAGTTGGACTTGGAACATCCAGAAGTGGTCTGAGTGGATATATGTTCCAGAAGGAGTCTAATGGTCAGCTGGACGTAAGGTACTCAAATAAATTAAGGGTATTTTCTATGGGACCGAACGATAATCAAGTTAATGCAACTATGACCTACCCTGGAACTGTTTACGTATATGGAATTACAGATCAGGACTATACGAGTCCAGACAATAACTACTTCAAACAGTGGAGACCAATATTTCAATATGTAGGTACTGCACAAATACGATGACAAATATATACCAAACCAAATATGAGTAAGATTAAGTACGGAGAAAATGGAAGAAAGTCTGTAATCAAAGGAATAGATATGATTGCAGACGCTGTAAAAGTAACTCTAGGACCTAAGGGCAGAAATGTCCTCCTCGGGAGAGATTTTGGATCTAATCACGTAACAAAAGATGGAGTCACTGTAGCAAGAGACGTTATCTCGCCTGATGTGATTGAAAACATTGGAGTTAATCTGATTCGTGATGTATCCATAAAAACTAATGAGGAGGCTGGGGACGGTACGACCACATCGATCGTACTTGCCCACAAGATGATCCATGAAGGCCAAAAGTACATCTCCAATGGGACAGACCCTGTCAAGATGAGCCGAGGAATGAAGATCGGTTCAGACATGGCAGTTAACTATGTCCAAGAAAAGATGAGCGATCAGATTGGATTTGATCTGAATAAGTTGGAGCAAGTGTCTACTATCTCTGCAAACAATGATCCTGATCTTGGTAAGTTGATTAGGGAAGCCTATGAGCAAGTAGGTAAAGATGGAACGATTTACGTAGATAAATCAAACTCCAACACGTACGTTGAGAAAATAAGCGGAATCAAGATCGACCGCGGAATGATCTCTCAGTACTTCGCCAATAAGACCGAGAATGGTAGGCTTGTTGTAGAGTTCCAGAACCCTAAGATTCTTATCGTAAATGATATTCTATCAACTGCGTCTAACTACTTGATCAGTATCTTACAGAACTCTATCAACTCTGGAAGGCCCATTCTTATTATCGCTAATGATGTTGTAGATCAAGCTCTCGAATTATTGGTTGTAAATAGAATTCAGAAGGGAATCAATGTAGCTGCTATCAAGTCTCCCGGATATGGTCAAGTGAAGGCCGATAGCTTGGAAGACCTTGCAGCCTCACTAAGTGCTACAGTAATCTCGAAAGAATCTGGAACTAAGTTCGAAGATCTTAAGGAGAGCTGGTTCGGAGAGGCTGATAAGGTGGTTATCTACAAGAATAGCACAATTTTCTTTGGGGTAAAGTCTGATCAAGAAAGGGTAGATAAGCGAATGACCATGATAAACTCAGAGGCCGGTGAAGAAGGCACTACTAAGTACACTTTGGATAGGCTTGAAGAGAGGAAGAGGCTTCTTAATCCCGGAGTTGCGGTTATTCGTATTGGAGTTGAGTCCGATGTGGAGGGAATGGAAGTTCGAGATCGAGTGGATGACGCTTTAAGTGCTACTAAATCAGCTTTAGAAATGGGAGTATCTCCCGGAGGTGGAGTTTCTTATGTTATGGCTTCCAGATACCTACAGAAATTCATCGATAAGAAGTCTAAAGACAAGTCATTCGATAGGGATGTTCTTGACGGAGTAAGGGTAATTGCTGAGTCTCTTATGGAGCCATTTAGGGCAATCAGCTTTAATGCTGGAATCCATCCGGACCTGAATATCAAGACAATCAAAGAAAGGGCTGGAAAGTTCTATGGATACAACTTCAATACAAATAAGAAGTGCGAAATGATTAAGAGTGGCATCATTGACCCAACCAAGGTGATTGTGTCTTCGATCAAGAACTCTTCATCAGCATCATCAACGTTCTTGACTACTGAATGTGTAATCTGTAAAGATGCACCCAAGGACAAAGACGAAGATGATAAAGACTAATTAAAATAATGGCTAATGAGGGGAGGAAAATCTCTCATTAGCCTAACTCTTTTTATATGAAGGAGAATAGCAAAATAAATCTCTATTTAGTTATATCAGTGATAGTTCTGTCACTTATTCTCGGAGGGGTAGCTGGATACTTCATTGGGAAGGGGAAGACTAAAGTAGAGACAGTAACTGTAGTAGAGAAGGAGATAAAGTACTTTCCGGGAAAGAGGATCGTCGGAACGATAAAGGACTTGACTCCAATTAAGGTGGAAATTCCGTCTATACCAGACCTCCTTGTATATACAGACACAGTAGTCATCGATTCTATTGTATATGTACAGAAAGTAGATTCTTTCACAGTATTGAGAGAATTTCTGACGAGAAGGTACTATAAAGAGGTTCTTTTTGATGTAGATACAGTCGGAAAATGCAGCGTTTCATTCGAAGTTTATAAAAACAGGGCAAATAACCTTAGTTATGAGTTTATGCCAATCTACAAAGAAGTCAAAGAATCCGTCAAGGAGATCAAGAAAGAAAAATTTAGATCTCTTATGTTGGGTGGAGGTCTTAACTTCTCGGGAGGTATAAATGGTCAAGTTATCCTATCAGAAGATAAGTTTGGAATCGGTTATCAGTACCTAAGGATGTACAATCAGAATTATCACGGAGTAGGGGTATTTTATAGAATTGGATTTTGACATGGAATTTTGTAAGTGTAAAGGGTACGAGTTTAATAAGGTGGGCCTGTACATAAATTTCTTTGATGAAGATTGGCACGATGTTAGGACTCTTATAGACAAGTTCCAGAGAGATCATAGTGTTGACATCAGTAAGACAGAGATATTCTACTACTATCCAGATAGGGACTTTATAACTAAAGAAGGTCTGCATGAGATATGGGAGAACTTAGAATACTTAGAATCACTGTCAGTTAAAAGACATAACGTATTCAATGAGTTTGTTCCAAGTGAGAAGTCCAAAGAAGAGATGTTCGATCATTTGGTAAATTCCAAATCCCTTCCTTTATTTGTAGGAAAATTCAATAAGGACATGAAGATGTGGTGGGATAAGTTTATAGTTGATGGAAGACTTATGCTAGTTCATCTTACTCCGGACGAATACGAACCAGACATATGGATAGGAAATCCAGTAGACCCAAAAATATTGGTTGACAGAAACAAACCAAACAATAACAAGAATCAAGATGATTAGCATTATTTGCAAAGATGAGAACTCTGGTATTTACGATGTGAATGAGTTAGGAATTCCTACACCACTTGTAAATATTGTCACTAAGTTCAGTGACATTGAGAATCTCCCTCACAGTGTTCCGGTAATTTTTTCTAGGTCAGATGTGTCTCCTACAGAAGAGTACTGGAAGATTAAGAATTTTGTGAGAGACAATGGAATCCTAGCTTTTACAGTTGACTCTATGAAAGAGTACGTTAAGAATCTGTATGAGCATATAAAGGAAGTCAAGTCTAATGAGATCAGAAATAGAGATAACTCCTCAGAAGAGTATTTCTGCAAGGGATTATCGGAGAGATTTAAGAAGATTCAGTATAGAAATGAGCTAGAATTTGACTGTAACTACTACTTGAAGTACAACATTCTAGTCCTATCTCCTAAAAATGATAATTCCAAAGTAATTAAATACGCGCTAATTCACTACCTAAGAGGAACAAATTCATTTGGTCAAATAGAAATAAAATAAAATAAATGCTATTCGGAAGAGAAGATTATAATAGAAGAATTGTAGATAAGGAAGGTAAGATACCTGAGGATGAGCCAGTATTCATGCTTAGGGGACAAGACCCGTTTGCACCAGAGCTACTTCTAACTTGGGCAATGAAGCTGAGGATTTCTGGAGGTGATCCAGGAATGGCTAGAGATGCAGAATCTCATGCACAAAGAATGATTGAGTGGCAGAAGTCTCATAAGATAAAGACTCCGGATCAGATTGGGGAAATTTCAGAGTACAAGAGATCAATCTTGAGTAAGATAATCTCCTTGAAGGAGGAATCAGACAGTGGAATAAATGTAAGTTATGAAGAAATTACTGATCTCATAAATACATATTTCGAGTCTGATAATGGATTCTTTACTGTAATCAAGTCTGATCTTTACCCAGAGAGTAGGAGTATTCCTACAGTCGCTGTGACCATAGATGACGTAAACAAGGATAATTTCGATCCGAACAGTCTAAGGAAATTTCTGGACAGTCCAGTAGTCATATATGCAGCAGAAAATAGATTCAAAGTATTAAGAATGTCTCTATGACAATAGTTCTAACTACGAAAGTTGTATTGATAGTCTTATTGGCTATCTTACTTATAATTCATCTAACTTGGAGAATATCTAGGTATGTAACCTTCAAGATTTCTTACGAGATAATCATCGAACAGTTAGCAAACTCGTATGATATGAGTATAGTTAATGATGAGTTCGAGAAGATTGCTGAGGAGTTAAAGATGGATCCGGATCACGGATGGGAAGGTTATCTATACATTCTTATAGGATGGAATAAGATGTTCAGAGACTCTATGGAAGAGTTCTGTGAAGTTAATGGATTCGAATATAAGATAATGTATAAACCACTTACAAACCAAGCATATCTAAAAGTAGAGAAGAGAAAAGTACAAATAATCAATGGAAATAATGGAAGAGACGATTCTTAATAGGTTTGATGCTTATTCGGAGGCATATAATAACCTAAATGAGTTCTACAAGGATCCAGTAAAAAAGAAACTAGTTAATTACTTACTCACATTTTTCCTCAATGAAAGGCCATACTACATTTTGTTTAGTAAGAGTCCGTTGAGGGATAGCTTATCTGGATCTAAACTAAACACTGTATTTGATAATAGAAATCCTGTCCCAAAGAGAGGGGAATTAAGAGATCTTACTGAGTCATTCAGGGAGTCTTCCGACGAGGACAAGAAGAAAATCAGAAAGAGGGTACAAGAGATTCTCCAAGAGATGAATATCGAGTCTAAGAGACATAGGCTCGCAGTATCTGTAGATGGGTCTAGGAAGATCCTTGGAGTAGAGGAGCATACTGCCTTACTTGACTGGGCTATTGATAATATCAAGAATAAGACTGTCAACGGCATCTTGAGATTCAGTACGTGGGGAGATAGACATAGTGAGGATAATAAACATCTCGATGAATACAATAAAGATAATAATCGAGATCTTATAAATGAAGATATAATTAGAGTCCTTAGAAAAAGGATGGGAATCATAAAAGAAGGAGAAGAAGAAAATGAAGAAGAAAGAGGTGAGTGATTACGATAAGCTCAGTAAAGGAATTAAGAAAGGAATCGCAGGGCTAAACAAGAAAGGAATCATAAGTTGGGTTATTGACCTAATGTATGATTTAAATGAAGAGTTTGACGTTGATGCGATCATAGATAAGTTCTCAGTATACAGAGAAAATGCACTACGAAAATTTCCTAGACAACCTAATACCTGATCGAGTGTATCTTATACGAGAGTTTGGTGATCCTATGCACATTCACCAACTCTTGTGTAAGAACCTCTCTATAAATATGGATGAGTCTGAGAAAAGGTATTCAATAAAGATAGATACCTTAAGGAATGAGATAACGTTCGAAGGTGAATCCGAGTATCTTATTCCTATCTCTACTCTGGCTATCAGGAAACGAGTAACAATTGTATCCTTTAGTCAGTATGGACTCATACTGAATTTGGACGAATTTATCAATAGGGTGATATGATTTCAAGAATAAAGAATTTTTTCAAAGGACTCCTCAGTAAGAATGAAGAAGAAGAAGTTCAAAGGGAGGAAGATCTAGTAGAGGAGACTAGGATAATAAGTGGAGATGGAGAAGTTTCCGTTAATAAAGAAGATAGTGTCCCTGATAGAAAGGATTTTATGGAAGATAAGGGAGAGAAGAGTTACTGCATATCGGGCGAAGAATATTTGGCAATAGTTATATTCACCCAAATTAAGAATGGGCTTATCAGTAGTAAGTATAAGTACTTAAATGACTGGATAACCGACGTAATCTCTAAAGCTGAGTTCGGACAGGTAGATTTGGAATGTATTAAAAGTCCCCTAATGTTTGACATAGTTCATGTGGAAGAGGATACTGACAATATGCTTAAGCTAAAGAGAGTATGGAAGACTCGTAAATACGTTTCCACTGATAAGGCTCTTCAGGAGTATATGACAGAATTGTTATGAGGATTAAAGGATTCCCTGGTTACGAGGTCACGAAAGACGGAGTAGTCTATGGTAAGGACGGTAAAAGAATGCATCCGTACGATAAAGGGAACGGATACAAGCAAGTAAAACTGTTCAAGAACGGTAAGAAATATCCTAGAAGCATTCATAGGCTAGTCGTAGAAGCTCGTGGAGATAGCAGGGGTGACTACGACATAGATCATATAGACAATAATAAGTCTAACAATAAATCAAAGAATCTCCGTCTAATAAGACATAGAGATAATGTAAAGAAAATATTCAAGTAAAAGAAATATGGAAAATATTATCAAGAAGCTCGACGAGAAAGAGCTTAGTAGGTTTGGGTTTACTAAGGGAGATCTTAACTACACACATGAAAGGTTCCCAATTAAGTTAGTCATTACCGATGTAGAAGGTCATTTCTTAGTAGATTGGGCGGATGATCGGCTATATAGCTACAATACTCCACCTCCAGTAAAGAACAATTCTGATCTCCTTAACGTAATGATCTCAGTTGCTCCATTTATGGTTAGAAATATGGAGCATGAGAGCGTGACTAATAAAGAAAACATCGTATCAGAGTCTTTACTCTTCTCTAGTGAGATTTTTCTTGGAATAGAAGGTGTTCACTTGATTCCAAATATCGATTTCATGGGAATTCTTAAGTATCTCCCGGGTAATATTGAGACTGCGACATTGATGCTTGGAGAGGAGAGCCACTTCATCGTTACGATGAAGAATGATAACAAGTTCGATCTCTATATGAACGAGACTCTTATGAACTACGAAAACGTATTTGAGGTGTCAGGTGCGTATCCGAAAATGGTTGAAGTGGAGAAGGATGGAGATACAAAACCTTTCTTTGGAGTAGGAGTTGTATTCCCAAAACTAGGAAATAAGGAGAAATAAGAAATGAGTAGTTTACTTACAGGAATCCTAACCAAACTAAAAATAAATACAGGCAAAAAGGAAGAGGACAGCAAGGTGGCTGACCCAACAAAGACTACAGTTCCTAATCAGCCCATGATCTTCAAAGACAGTGCAACCGAGGAGGAACCTAAGAAGATGTGGGAAACTCCAAGGATGGACTCAGCTTGGAATAAGAAGAGCGATTTCGATACTAAGAAAGATTCGTTCCTAACCTATCTAACTAAGTCTAGCGTACAAAAAATGAGCGATGCTACTGACGAGATCTTAAGGTCTAAAATCGGAGATAGCTCTGGTGAAATAAATACTCCCAGAACTCCTCTAAGTAACATAGACTCTGTTAGCGGATTATCGTCTCCAATTGAGCCTAAACCATTCGTATTCAAGGATTCAATTAGAAAACCTAATATAGATCCACCGAAGCCAGTTGATATTCCAAAGGATGCTCAGAGGAGTAAACTTCTGAGTAGATTGACAGAGAAAGATACAATAGGTGGAGGACTAAAAGATTCTATTAATACTCTACCGAAAGATGTCCCTCCAATCGTTGTTGAACCTCAGAAGGAACATACGATTGAGATAAAGAGAATCTATCGTGGTCCTACATACACAATCAGTAAAGTGTATCTGGATGGAGAGTACTTCTGTGACAGCCTAGAGGATACGGACAGGGATACAAATAGAAATGGAGTATTTGACCCAGATGAGCAGAAAATTTGGGGAGAGACGGCTATTCCAAATGGAACTTACTGGGTAGATTGGAGGAGATCTCCTAGATTCAGTTCAACTTTTGGTGACAAGTACATGCCTTATATTGAGGGAATAAATGGATTCAGTCAGGTCTTATTCCATCACGGGAATACGGAGAGAGATACTCACGGATGCGTCCTTCTTGGTAGGAATACTCAGAAGGGAAGGGTTACGGAATCCATTGCTACGACAAAGAAATTCTTAGAGAAGACTCGTCCTTGGATAAAAGACAAGACGATCGTAAAAGTTGGATAAATAAATAGGGGAAGAGTAATCTTCCCCATAATTTTTGTTGATAATCATGTTACTAAAAATAATTATATCAGCTGTATTTCTGGTATCTGTATTACTAGTTTATTTGTACATAAAGAATAGGAGAAGAATGCTTATGGCTTCTCACTCCCCTGAGATTATCTATGTAATGGACCTATCCAATCACATAGTAGAAGTAAGGTCTGTAAGGATAGACGATAAGCTACCAGAGAAAGATGGTAGAGATATGAGATGGAGAGTTACTGTACTGTCGGATGGATCAACAAAGAAGATCTATTACGATAAATCCCTCAGTAATCCATTCTTCGAGGATCAATTAGATCTTATAGAAGAGTTCAAAAAGAATGCGGCCTCATTCCAGAATACAGATATTCAAGGAAGAGTTAGGTCAAATAATCTTCCTCCAGTAAAAGCAGAAGAAGAGGAAAAATAATTCAAGTAAACAATGATTTTTCAAGTATATGGATCTAATGGAAATGAGTATTGTGTAGACTCTGATAAAGTGACCTGTACATGTCCAGACTTCATATACAGGAGATCATTTAATAAGACATACTCTCCTAATAGACTATGCAAGCATCTGGTAAAGATCTACTCAGATCATCCAGAGATAAAGCCGTCAGAGGTACCATTCTCTAATGAAAAATTAGAGTATGATACAGAGAAGTTTCCTATAAATAGGGACGAAATCTCCTCATATGTAAAGTTGGCTAAGTATGCACTGTCTATGTATGGAGACAAAGTCTCATATAGTCAAATAGGAGATTATGTATTAGGTAAAGATGAGATAAGAGACGGTGTCAGATTCTTTATAAGTACAGAAGTCCCATTCGAAAAAGTATCTGAGAAATTCAGATATATGACATTCTCCGAAGAGTCCTATTGTGGAGAGGATAGATCATCCTTCTCAATAGGCAGGAGAATAAACTTCGATATTATTAACGTCCCAATTAATGAGCTATATACTAGGTCATTATTTCATAATAGTGGGAAAAAAGAGATCCTTAGGTTGATAAACTCCGCATATTGTCTGGGATATGAACTATCTTTGCACGGAATAACGGGGAAAGACGGTGATCAGATAATACCAAAGTCAGAAGAAGACATATATGAACTTATTGGAGAGCAGTATAAATCACCTAAGGAAAGATTACCCTGACTTATAATACCCTTATATTATAGAAAGGAATATGGAAAAGGAAATTTTAGACAAGATTACTACTGGATTTAAGCCTACTTGGTACTATGTTGTTATTCATAAGATAACCGGAGTAGTAAGCGTAAGAAAAGGAAGTGAAATCGGTCAAGATCAAGAGGCCATAGAGTTTGGAGGAAAGTACTACGGAACATTCTCTGAATCTGGAGCAATTGACCTTCTCCGAAACATGTTCGAGGATCCTGACATCAATGTTCAAGAGGTTCTCAGTAATGGCCGTATGAGGGAAAAGTTGGTAAACTCAATTGAGATCAAATAATGAAGATAAATCTATCTTCTATAGTTAGTAAGTTATCAAGTGGTGAGTCAGCTATCGTAGTAGAAAAGTTTATTAGTGAAGACATGGAGTCTATATATAGATTCCTATTAGATAATAAAGACCTGACTCCAAACGAACTGAAGGGATACTATAAAAAGCATCCCTCTGAATTTAACCTATTTGAATTTATTAAAAGCTATTTCTCAGTCTACAAAGAATCCGGAAGTATTTCCGTGAAACGTGGAAATGAGAAAAAGAATAGCTTGATTATAATCAGTTAGAATATATGGAGGAAGTAAAACCTAGTGACGAACAAGAAAAGGACAAGGAGGTCATTACATCGTTGGACAAGGCTGCTGAGATATATAAGCAGATAGTTGAAACTGAAGATGCCGCAAGTAGAACAGCGGCCTTTCTAACCTTCCTACACCAATATAACTATTCCTTGAATATCGCAAATGAGATAAACGATCGTCAGGGAAAGAATAGGTATGCATCGTCCGATACCTATAAATTACAATTGTATTCTGCACCGAAGTCAGTTTATGATGAGGTCATGGAGGAGAAAGTGCTTAATGTCATGGTAAGCATCGTAGAATCTTACCTTGCGGATAAGAAGGAGCTTCCAGCTAACGAAAAGCTGGCTAAGTCAAGAATGACTAAAGCAAAGGCCCTGATAATCATGCTAATCACTACTAACCAAATGGACGTGATTGCCTTGATTCAGGATCTCCCTAAGTATCTCTATAGTCCCATAAGAAGGGTCAATGACTTACTCTATAGTGTGAGGGAGGATACTCTAGATAGATTTGTAGAGTATTTGAGAAAGTCTGGTAACGAGGATATGGCAGATATTGCGGAATCTGTTGGAAGTAAGGAGTTCTGGGGAACTGACGGAACCAAGTCTACAGTTATTTACGAAAGACATTTTGGTAAGATAAGGGAGAAGATCGTAAATCCGATTGAAACGTATAACGCGTTCAAGAAATTTAGGGGAGAGTACAGAAAGTCTACAAGAGGAGTACTTCCATCTAAGATTCTAGAGATTTTTGATCTATCGAAGGACGCTTATCAGAAGGGGAGACGGACAGTATACAATGAGATACTGACGAATTTTCCAGAAGAAACTGCTGCTGCTAAGAAACTTATATTCGAATCATAACGATGGATAAGAAAAATATAAGAATAGAAATACTTACCGACGAGAAAATCGTTGAACTTACAAAGAATAATGTCCTTACTGAGCATAGGGACATTAATCTTAAGGTGGAGAAGCTGGACCCTTACGAAAAAGGGGTTTATGACCCTACCATCTTTGGTGCATTACAGGTGAACAGATGTAATTGTGGTAATATACGTACTCCAGGAATCAGATGTCCTAGGTGCGGAACTAACGTCCTAAGTCCAGAAGAGTCTTTCAAGAGATTTGGGAGGATCGAAAGTCCGGTGTATTATTACAATAAATATAAGATAACTAACTTCATCTCACTTATAAAGACTAATTTCAAGAAGATCGTAACTGACTTTGAGAGTAAGTACTTTGAAGGTAAGAGATGGTATGATCAAGCTGTTCTTGATGTCTGCCAGTTTGAATATGATAAGGGTTCAGATACTCTAACTGTAACTGATAAGATTGACGACTTTACCAAATGCTCATTCGAGGGTCTAATTAGTCTCATTCATCTTAACAAGCCAGATATTCTTGAGGAAGCTAGGGCTTATCTTAACCAATACATAATTGTCCTCCCAATAGCAATGAGGAGACCAATGCTTAGGATTAGGGACGGTAAGAGAGTCTTAGAGAACGATAAGATAACTGGAGTATATAAGAACATTATCTACTGCATTCATCAGTTCTATAAGACGACCTTCCCTAAGATAAACTCTGAGCTTGTTAAGGCATACTTTAGAGGAAGTCTTAGGGCACTTATCTCAAGAGATCTAGAGTCTATCTCTGAGATTATGAGACCATCCGATGAGAACATGGCTAGAACAATTATCTCAAACCGAGTTCCAAACTCAGGTCGAGCAGTTATTGTTCCAGATCCAACATTGAAAGCTGATGAGGTTGTAATTCCTAGACACTTGATGTATGAGACTTGTATGGATGAGTTCGTACAGTACATTGCAGACAAGAAGGGAACTACGACTAAGAAAGCTGAGGAAATCTACAAGAATGAGTATGATGATCCAGAGACTCAGAGACTGTTTGAAGAATATATAGCTGGAGACGATGATCTTGAAGCGAAGTACGTGATCATCAACAGAGCACCTACTCTGTATGAGTTAAGTATGGCCGTATGTAAGGTAAAACTTACTAACGACTATGTTATGAAGATACCTCAAGCTCTGTGTCCTCCCCTTAATGCAGACTTCGATGGTGATGCTATGACTTATTATAGTATTCCTAAGAAGATGAATGAACTTATGACCTCAGCTATGAGTCCTAAGAACATTTTCCTGTATAAGAAGAACCATAAGCCCTTGTATGTCCCTACTCACGAGATGATGCATGGACTTATCCAAGCATCTAAGGTATACGTACCAGACAAACTGGAAACGTTTGATTCTCTTCAAGATCTTAAGGACCACAAGAAGATGAATAGAGACTTCAAGTACCAGACAATGGTTATCCTAAACGGACAGAAGACGACCCTTGGAAGAGAGATCTTATCTGAACTTTTCGATAAGGACGTAAATGCTTATTTGGAAGATGATTTTAAGGGGAACATCAACTCTGATAATTGCATCTTCTTGTACGAGCAGCTTAGAGGTAAGCCAGATAGACTTGAGAGAATCAGAGACATCAGTGAGTTTGCACTTAAAGTAACTACTCTTAGTGGATCAACTGCTCCTAGAATATCTGAGCTATATGTTAACGTAGATAAGAAATATCTTGATGAGATTCGGGCAATAGAATCTAACGAAAAATTAGATCAAAAAACTAAGGACAGTACGATTCGTACGATCTATGAGGAATTCCAAAAGAAAGTTCTAAAGGAGATTCCTGATCACATTAAGACAGGAGTAACAGAGACTTCAAGAGCAAAACTTACTCAGCTTAGGGACATGTCTGTTCAGCAACTAAACGTAGGGCCTGATGGTGTATTCCACCTATCTGAGACTACTCTAGTTGGTTGTATGTCTCCTCTTGATTACAAGAACCATGCTATAGAGAACCGTGCAGTACAGGACATAAAGCAGCTTTCTGTACCTATGTCTGGATACGTTACAAGACAGTTCAACTACTTAGCTTCTGAGTACTTGCTAATTGATGGGGAGGATGAGAAGAATGAAGGAATCTACCTAAAGGAAAGTGAGGCTGAGGGTAGGACACGAGTCAATGGAACAGTAGTAGGAAAATCAAAGTCTGATGAACCTGTAAAAGTAAGATCTATTCTTACAAGTACATTGGGACCAAACAAGATTACTTTAGATATGTTATCTAACGTGGTTAACTATCCTAAGGGATCTAAGGTTGGTATGTCTATGATCAGCTCACTGACAGAGACTCTTACACAGTCCGGTCTTGCACTTAAACACTCTGGTAACTTATTTCAATTCCCAGGAAGTGGAGATCAGTATCCGGAATGGATTCTGTCTCCAGACTCTGGAAAACTTAAGATCGAAGATGGATGGGTAATTCTGACAACTAAGACTGGAAAAGAGTATAAGTGGCCAGAAGGAAATAGATTCGCTCAGAGTCTACCTAGGAATGGAGATACTTACGATAAGGGAGACGTTCTTGGAAGGCACTATCTCATGGTCACTCCTTCTTATCGTCTGGATAGAATTATCAAACTTTGCTCAGCAAATCCTGTAAGTGGAAATAAGTCATTCCAGAATAACAAGAAGATCTTGTCTGACTGTTACTCAAGAAACTCTGGAGTACTTAGATATATTAAGGATGAGGACAACAAGTTCAAGGTTATGATTGGAGACGAAGAGTATAGGTATGATCCAGAAAACATGTACTATGTTCCAGATGGTACTGAGGTCAAGAAGTATCAGAGAATCTGCTCGGGAACTCTTGACTTAAAGAATCTCACAAACAAGGAGAAAGATTATATCGAAGTATATAAATACTTTAAGATCCAGTTTGATGAACTCCTTCCAGTATCTCCAGAGCTTATTGAGTTCTTGTTCTCACTACTTGTTAGAAGAGGAGAGGACAAGGTTCAGGTACAGTCTCTCGTAAAAAGCGTAAAGGGATCTTCATCGTTCTTCAAGTCACTTGCATTTGGATACGCTGGTAGAACTCTGAAGGAGATTACCTATGAAGGAAAGGACATCGGGTCTGATCCTATCACGTCAGTAATTCTTCCACTAATTTTGAGTAACAAGATATGAGATTGAGAAGCTATTGCAGATCTTTCAAAACTCCTCCTCACAATCCAAGTGAGGAGGATTCCATTATCCTCGGACAGAGTATAGCTGATAGGTGCTTAGATTCAATAGACGTAATAGTAAATGAGATCGCAACTGGGTACGAGGAAAATTCTAGCTATTGGACTTACATCCTACTATCCAGAATCGATGATAATTTCACAAACCCAGACACTTTCGAATCTGAGTGGTCGGATATGGAGGAAGGAATATCATCAGATATGAGGGATTTCCTTAATGGGACAGAAATAATAAGTGAATCTACTGTAGTCGATGGTGGACTTATGAGCTTCTGTCTTGCAGTAGAGACTCCATTTGATGAGATAGATGAAGAAAAACTAGATAACTTAATAGATTCTATAGAGTCAAAGTATAATATAAATAAGGATAGCATACTATCTCACGAAATCGTTCAAAAAGAATTTCCTAACTTGAATTTAGTTTGGTCTTACGTGTTACTAGTAAAACCTTACAGAGAGATTAAGGAAAACTGGAAAGAAGTTACCGATGGGATTTTTACTGATATAAATGAATTCTTTAAAGATACTACTGTATACCAGATACTATTCGACGACAGGAATAAAATAGGAGGAGCAATTATAGATGGTAAATAAATTCAATGAAAATGTGGTTAGAGAGCTCGGTAAGTATGTCGAGTTCATGGTTGATAAAGTAAACTATTCTTCAGACGATAAGAATTATTGCTCCCTATTAAACTATCAAGTGGTAGAATCTAATAACTTAGATATAAGCTATCTAAGAATGACGGGTAGGACTGGTTCTATGACCGTAAGATACAACTTTCGGACAGTTGTTGATGGGGAATCAGAGGAATATAGCTCAGATCTTGAGATTCCGAAACTTATCAATAACGTATTCGTAGTTGGAGGTGCTCTGAGAATCCCTACAAATACTCTTGATCGGGATGATAGGTGTACAGTATATAGCAACAATATCATTATAAATGATCAAATTGATGTAAGATTCACGGAAGACAAGTCTAATCCAGATGGATACGACATCACCATAAGCCTATTCGACTCATATGACAACGAAGTAAAGATACCTGCAACAGATGATAATCTTGCAAAGTATAAGGACAACCTAAAGTTAACTGAGTACGAGGTGGATAAGATCAAAGTCAAGTTAGACACCGATAATGTAGGTAACTACTTGACTAAAGATATTATTCTTAGGATGATAGAGAGGGGAGAGGATAAGAAGTACGACAGTATGATCGACAAAAAGATTTGGTCTACTGAATCCAATTTCTTGAAGTATCTTTATGGAAGAGACGTAAGACCAAGAGTAACCAGGGATATTAGGAAGAAATACTATCAATACAAAAGAATATTCTTAAGATCCATTCAGACATGCATTGATCAGTATTTCAAGATAGCCAATGAGAAGAACATTGACATCCCCAATACAATTAATCCACTTGTATTCGATTCGATGAAGTTTAAGGTAACTATTCCTAAGAATGTTGCTGTAAATGATTCGATGACTGATCTCATTGACATCGTAAATACTCCTATTAACGGGAATACGAATCAGATCAATGAGATGAATTACTGTGCGGAGCTTAGGGACAATGAAATGTACATCAAGTGCTATACATTCCCAGATCAGAAGGAGGTAACTATTCCATATACAAAATACTGTACTAAGAAAGTTCTTATTAATCAGTATTGGGACTATGAGAATAAGAAATTTAAGTCTAAGGATATAAAATATAAACTTAGGCTTAAGTACTATGATGGAACAAGCTCGGATAAGTTCGACCTTATTGAGCCTATGCCCGATCATAAGCTATCCATAACCTCTATGCTTATTCCTATGGGAAATGCGTCTGACTCTATTCGACTTTCTATGGGTACTGCGTCCATGTTGAAACAGGCCATAGAACTACCGAATGGTGAGCCAAACCTTATTTCTTCTGGTCACGATAAAGAAGTTCTTGAGAACTCAACTCTTGTTAGTAGACATGAAGGAGAGGATGCTACTGTAGTAGGAATAAGGGAGAATAAGATATTCTTCAAGAATGCCAAAGGATCTGTGTATTTCACAGACATCTCCAGTCCTATTGTAGGTGCAAATGATTCAATCATCTCATTTGATCCAGCAGTTAAGGTCGGACAATCGGTTAAGTCAGGAGATATTGTAGTAGTTCCAAAGGTAATGAAGAGAGGATCTTTCGACATTGGAATCAATTCGAGAGTAATCTATATGAACTACCTTGGATATACTCACGAGGATGGAATAGTAATCAGCAAGTCTCACTCAGATCGATTGATGCACTTCTCTCTCATAAACTTCAGCATAGATATTTATCCTGATGACATAATCAGTTATGTTAAGAAGATTGGGTCCGCTGTAGAGAGCAAGGATATTATAGTAAATAACCTATCTAAACTTAGGATTAATCCTAACTTAGGTAAGAACTTAACAACCGGACTTCTCAAAGGACTTGGAATTAGCTATAATCAAGCTAACTTACTCGTTCCTAATAATGTCGATGAAGGTTTCCTTATTGATATTAGAGTAGAGATAAAGGATGGAATTAAGTTTACTAATCCAGAGACAGTAAAGATCCTTGAGTCTATGAAGTCTCAAGAGAAGTCTTCTGATTACGATTGGATTCCCCAGAAGTATAAAGACCTGAAGGCTGATGAGGTAGAGATGGATGAGAGGGCTGCTGGATATATCAGTGCTAAAGTTCTTAGGGTTAATAGGGCAAAGTTAGGTGATAAGGTAGTTAATAACTATGGATCAAAGGGAGTAATCTCTCTGATTCTTCCTGACGAATGTATGCCACAAATAGAGAGCTCTGACGGAAAAAGAACCCCATCTGAAATCCTTCTCAATCCCGCAGCAGTAATCAGTAGAAAGAATATATCTCAGCTTTATGAGACTTCACTGAGTAAATGTGTTCTAAAGATCTATAGTATCTTAAAGAGCAAGATGGATCTCGGAAAAGTTTCAGAGGCAAAGAAATTTACTGAAAAGTATTACGGAAAGAAGTTCACAAGCATGTCTGACGAAGAGTTTTCTGAATACTTTAAGTCCACTGACGTATTTGGATTTAAGTTAGAGGTAGGTTTTTACTCTAAGATTTCTTATGATACTCTTGTTGAATGGATGAATGAGCTTGGAGTCAAAGACACTGATGTGATCTTCTGCCCAGATGTAATCATTGCTGAGACTGATAAAGGTATACAAGGTTTCTCTCCAAAAGACTATGTTCCAAAGGCTGGAGATCGACATAGACTTCACGAGTTGGGGTACGTTGAGGGAGAGTCTGTTACAGGTCTTTCATATATTAAGAAGCTATCACACTCTGCTGACTATACTGGTAAGGTCACTTCAAGTATAGACACTAAAGACGAAGATTCTATCTTTGGTAGAGGTCGTTACAGAAAAGGCGGAGGACAAAGTATCGGAGAAATGGAGCTCGATAGCCTTCTCGCAATGGGAACAGAAAAGTTCATTGAGAATGTAGAAAAGGATGGGAGCAATGACTTGAGAATGATCAATATGGTCACTGCAACCGGATTCATATTCAGAGATCCAGATGGAAATCTTATTCCATCTACTGATAACTCTAGAGCGAGAGCTTTGAGGGAACTTACAGAAAATGCATAATCAATTAGGTACGGAGATTCTCCGTACCTCTTTTTTTGGGCAAAAGGACTTATTATTGGGATTATCTGAATTCGAGTATATGAAAACTTATTTGAAGTTACTCCAAGACATATTGGAGAATGGTGAAGAGAGAAAAGATAGGACTGGAACAGGAACATTGGGAGTTTTCGGTAGACAACTTAGATTTGACTTGTCAAAAGGATTCCCACTTGTTACTACGAAGAAGGTCCATTTTAAGTCAGTAGTTTATGAGCTTCTTTGGTTTCTGCGTGGGGACACTAACATAAAGTATCTCAACGATCATGGAGTTCATATTTGGGACGAATGGGCAGACGAACGCGGAGACCTAGGACCAATTTACGGAGAGCAATGGAGAAGGTGTCCAAATCACTTGCCATCACATTTCTATGATTATGGGTATGAAGGATGTCAGACTTATATTGATCAGATTAGTTCTGTAGTAAGCAGATTAAAGAATGATCCTTATTCAAGAAGGAATATCGTAAGCTCTTGGAACGTGGGAATGTTAGACATGATGGAACTTCCACCATGCCACATCTTATTTCAGTTTTATGTAAGTCATGGAAATAGGCTAAGTTTGCAGCTCTATCAGAGGAGTGCGGACATGTTCTTAGGCGTTCCATTCAACATTGCATCGTACTCATTGTTACTGATGATGATGGCTCAGGTCACTGGATATAAGCCATATGAATTTATCCATACGTTTGGGGATACTCACATATACCTCAACCACATTGATCAGGTTAGAGAGCAGCTGAGTAGGGAGACAAGAGACCTACCTAGAGTTGAGTTAAATGAATCTATAGATTCTATTTTTGATTTCGAGTATGAAGATATAAAGTTGGTAGGATATGATCCTCACCCAACAATTAAAGGAGAAGTTTCAGTATAATAAATAATAGTAGAAAGATGGAAATAAAATTATTACACAAAACAAGTGAGATTGACCTTCCGAATGGAAACAAGATTAGTGGGTACAAGTATGATGACGAATTGACTTTGTATAATATCGGAGATATTTGCAAGGCAGTCGGAAAGATTAGAAATGTTAGTGATGTGAAGGGAGATGAGATTCTTCGGGTTCAGATGATGAGAGATACAACAAAAGGTAAAAGAATCCCTTGGTTTACCGACAAGTATGGACTCGTAGAAATAGTTATGAAGATGAGGGGAGGAGATTCTAAAGAACTAAAGAAATTCATTGTTGACAACGTAAATAGTATATAAACTACGAATTAGATTCCTGACCTAAGTTCAACTTAGGGTACCCCTTCAATTAGTATATAATACATTAATTATGTATAGGATATAAGTTGTACTTATACCACCTACTAAATGAGTATATAATACAGTAATTATATGGGGGGTCCGGATTGAAACAGGACCCCCCCTTGAATGAGTATATTAACGATAAAAGTACTACATATAAGAGTAACTATGGAAACAAATTTAGAGATTTTTGAACAAGAAGAGTTCGGGTCGATCAAAGTCGACATGGTTGATGGAAATGTAATCTTCAACTTGGGAGATGTTTCTAAAATACTTGACTTAGACCCGTATGATGTGAAGAAGAGATTGACTAAGAATGGAGTATATGATAGAGTAGAGAAGTCTGGAAATGGGATATATGTACCGACTGAGTATATATCAGAGCCGAATCTCTATCGATGTGTAATGCAGAGTAAAAAGCCGGAGGCTGAGAAATTCCAAGATTGGGTAGTTGAAGAGGTTCTTCCATCCATTCGTAAGCATGGCGCATATATCACTGGAGAGAAGCTGAAGGAGGTATTGAGTGATCCTCAGAAGATGATTGAAATCCTTACAGACCTGGTTAATGAAAGAAAACTTAGGGAATCTGCTCAAAAAGAGCTTGAAGTTGCAAAGCCAAAGGCTGAGTACTACGACAAAATCCTCGGAAGTAAATATATGCTCACTGCTACCAATATAGCTAAGAGCTTGGACATGACGGCTCAATGTTTGAATAAGATACTTCTAAAGTTAGGAGTAACTATGTATCTTGGCAAGAACAAGAAAAATCCGGCATACGGCCTTACATATAGATATAACAATGAGGGATATGGAAATGTAAAGGACGTTCCTGTTTACAGGGAAGACGGAAGCCTGAAGTTCAATGCAAAATGTCTAGTCTACACAGAAAAGGGAAAAGAGATGATTTGCAAACTTCTTCTCGAGAGAGGTCTGATCAAGACAAATGAGGACGGATCAGTCACAACAAATAAAAGTAAAATATCAGAGTTCCTGAAGGAGTCAGAAGATGAGGCTTAAAATAGAAAACTTAGGTTATATAAAGAACGTAGACCTTGACCTTAGCAGTAGAATTACTCTACTGCAAGGTGAAGACACTTTTAGAGGAAAGCTCATATCCAGAACTCTCATGTATATGACCGATGAGGATGGGTACTGGACTTATGACTTTGATGGACTGTTCACGATGACGAATCCCAATAGGATAATAGAAATTTCATCAGGAATTTGGAAAGTGTCGTATATGAGCCCTGATATAGCAGATAGATCAGAGAGGAACATAGATGATGTAATAGAGCTAGATCATATTCCGTATGAACTATCGTCTGGGTACTCCCCTGAACTTAGTGAAGGGTATCTGATGGACATTCTATTTTACCCGATAAATAACTATCTAAGGGATAAACGGAAAAAGAAAGAGAAATTAAAAATACTAATTGATGAAATAGATCAGTTTGATAGGTTTTACCAAAAATCAATATTAAACCAAGCAATTAGTCATCTTGTAAACGATCGAGTAGATTTGATAGTTATGTCTAATAGCTTATACGTAGAGTCGGCAGTTAAGGAATACGCTAGTAAGATGGTAAACCTAGATAAAGGAGTAAGAAAGGATTTTCTATCAATATATAACGTAAAGGACGGTATCTCAAATCCCGTTAAGTATGAATGATCGTTTGTGAGAATAAAAAAGTAAGATAAAGAACCAATTGACGTAATAAATAAAAGTATGAAAAAGATAACAAAATGTGAAGATGTCCTGAATATGTTGAAGGACTTTAGTAGTAAAGGGATTGCCCCAACAGACGAAGATCTGACAGTAGATTTCAACTTCACCGTAGAATACGGAATTGAGGGAAAAGTTTACAAAATTCTCCCTCCAGAAGGAGAGAACTACTTATTTATTGAGAAGTTATTTGGAAATAGGGAGAATAAAGAAGATATTGAACATTGGACAGACGTTGCCAAATGTATTGACCTCTCAATAGAAAAATTCATAGATAACTTATTTGAAGATGAAGATTCAAATAGTTTAGGGAAGCTGGATAAATCTGGAACACTGAGCCGCTACTATGAGGACTTCAAGAAAACTATTCGTTTTGGAACCTATACTCTAGTTTCAAATGGGAAAGCGCCGGAATACATTGGAAATAGAGTCAATACTCTCATGTGGCTCTTGAACCAGTACTCGAAGATTAGGGATTACGTTAATCATCCATCCAGTTGGAGTCAAGAACATCTTCCACTGAAGGTAGCTAAACCGTTCGGTAAGTTGATCGGAATATCAGTGTCTATTGATTCTCTACTGAAAAACGTACTTGGAAGGTTGAATATGTTAGACTTGGATGGTTCAATTGGTAAGATAATAACCCCAATATCTACCAGTCACATCGATAAAGATTACCTTCTCCACAAGATACTAATGTGCAAGAATATTGAAGATCTTGTAGATGAATACGAATCAATGTACGAGGCTTTGGATTTGATTAGTAGGTATATTAATTATGATTCATTTAGATTCAACAAGGAAGCACTAGCAAACGTAAAAGGAAAAAGAACCGTACATACAATCCTTAGCCTATTATCCAAAGAAATACAAGATGCATACTTCAAGAAGAATAGAATGAAGTTTAAAATAGAGGATTCAGATTTCGTAAACAAGTACACAAAGAAACCTATAGAAGTAGAAGCTATCCAGCTAACTAAGGATAATCAAGAGAGAGTTCATAACTTTGTAGGGAAATCACTCACGTTCAATAAGTACGGTGCAATCGTAAAAACCCTAGAAGGAGAAATGAGCTGCGAGTTTGGGGACTATATTATCAAAGGAGTAAAAGGAGAGTTTTATCCCTGTAAGAAAGAAATTTTCGAAGAAACTTATAATTAAGGTATGGAAGTATACGGAATAATGGCCGCAGACCGGAACTGGGGCATAGGATACAAAGGCGGACTTCCTTGGAGTAGGATTCCAGAGGATATGGAGTTCTTCCGAGAGAAGACGATGGGACATCCAGTAATCATGGGAAGAAAGACAATGGAATCTCTTGGGAACAAGTTTCCATTGGAAGGTAGAGCCAACATCGTACTATCAAAAAAACTGAATGATCCGGGAGATGGAAGCTACTTCGTAGAGAGAGACTATCTTGATGCCATACATAGGGCCTGGGTTACGTCATACAAGACCTTAGAATATACTGACGTATTTGTTATTGGTGGTAAAGAGATCTTCGAACTATTTCTCCCCCTAATGTATGGATTCTATATCTCCATAATAAATGGAAAATTCGAGTCAGATACAAGATTCAATCCATTCGAAAAAATGGATTTGATTGACTGGACATCGTCAGATACTCTAGAAAGCAGTCCATCATTAAGCATAAAGTACGTTAGTCTAAACTATAAAAGAATAGATAAAATAAATGAAACTGTCCGTAGAGATATTGTCGTATCAGACGGAAACGGAGTGACTAAAACCATACCTTTCCCAAAACTGGATGCTGACTTAATTATGGATAAAGAAAGGACTTGTCCACCTAGAAATACGGTATCTGCAAAGGAGTTGATTGATTATTATGGAGTCAGTTGCATACTAAAAGATAACTTGTATGAATGGTACCCATATGACCATATATTTGATATAGAAAGAGACTTCTTTTATTCTTGGGACAGTAAAAAACTTGTAATGGAGAATGTAATCCACAAAGGAATGATAAATCCAGAAGAAATACGTAAAAATATAATCGAGAAGAGGAAGTAATATGAATAAGAATGAAATCTCGGTAAGGGAACTGAAGGAATATTTCAATACTCCCTCAGTTGTAAATAGGTACCTAGACGAGTACGACAATAAGACTATATTTGACATAGATGAATCGTACTTCTACAATGTCGGAAGTACTGTTGAAAATGCCTTACTCGTCCATGATGAGGAACTTGATGGCTTATATCCGGAAATTAGCAGGGAGGATATTAGGGACATTCTAAAGCTACATCCTAAGAGCCATATTTACGTGGGTGGGAAAGTGTCTGTAAGGGAATTGAAAAAGTACTTTGGAGTCGATTCAGTTTCATATGGGATTTGTGGATCTCCGCGGAAAAGTACAGAGATAATCTATACATATACAGGAAATCATCTCTACTTACATGGAGATAAAATAGTAGTGGGCATAGAGAAGATTCCTGGCCTAGAGACAGAGGAAATTAGTAAGGATGAAATATCAAATTCTATTGTGAAGGAGCTCCATAGGGATACTTATCTAGCAGAAGAGATCATGGATGCATATGGGCTAGAGAAACTTCTTGATAGTGAAGGATCATCCCTTAAACGCTGTGACATAATAAATCTATCTGAATATGAGTTTATCCAGGGATATTGGGACAAAACATGCTATAGATTAATACACCGTAGTAATCATACTCCGAACGAATATCTTAGAATTAGTGGAGTAAAGGGACTTATGGAGAAATTCATCATAGAAAAATGGGACGGATATTCAGGACAAAAGGTTCGAACAGTTTCAGAAGAGAATAAAGAGGAGGAGAAGATGGTTGAAGGAGACGACCCAATATCCCCTTCATACTATGAATCGGATAAGATTAAATTGAGAGATGTTCTCGATCAAAATTTGTCTAGAGTTAAGGATGGAACACTAGCCTTCTATCTTGGAAATACTTGGAAATATCTCTGGAGATGGGATCGAAAAGAGAATCCGATCCAAGATCTTAACAAGGCAAAGAAGTACATTGACTTCGCGATTGAAAGATTGGAGGAGAGTGATTTTGAGGAGAGATTAGATAGAATCGAAGGACTTACTACAAAATTTGCAGATAAAATCATCAAGTGGATGTTCGCTCTCAGGTCTGGTGAATATCTGACAACAAATGCATCGGCAGTTATTGTCGGTACTAGGCTACTATACGACCATCATCTCTATCAATCGGATAACTATATAGAGAGGGAGAAGGAAAAAATTCTTGGAAATGATAAGCTATTATCAGAAATAAAGAAACATGAGGAAAGTCTAGAGGACCTTGTCAATGACTCCATAAATTACTATGAGACTCCTAGAGATGTTGAAATAATTAATAATTACCCCATAGAGAGAAGTCTTTTGGAAATGACAAAAAAGGTTCTATATATTTTTAAAAATAGATACTCATTTGGCTATGTAGGAGAGGTCCCAAAAAACAACACTAACCCACCGATCGATACTAAAGACCTGTGGAAAATGTAATGAGATAATAATTGAATAGTGGAGACTCAGTTCTCCACTTTTCTTCGTACCTTTGTAGTATGGAAAAGATAAGTAACATACTCTTCCCGATACTAAATCACAACGATAAGGTTGAGTTCAATTTTGGTGAGGGAGAAGTTCTATCCGGAAGAATAGTAAAGAGACTGTTCCCTGGATATAATTGTAAGTATACAGGAACTGGAAGAATGAGATACGTAATACAAGACCCAAAGGATAGAAAACATAATTGGATAATTTACGAGAACCAAATATTAAAAGAGAATGGAAGAGAATTTAAAAGAAAGGATAGAAGTTCAGATAGATGGTGAGGAAGAAGAATGCACCATAGATCTCAGCGAGAAGAGGGTAATCATATTTTCTGGTGATACATACAAACTAGCGAATATAATTCCTCAGTTTATAATGGACTGTCGAAGCGGAATATGCAGTGACAGTGAGGGTATACCTCCATTCAGTCTAAAGTATTTCTTACCTGGAAAGGATATTAAAGAGGAAGGTTCCGGGGATGAAATAATTCAATTCCCAAATACAATATCAAAGGTAAATAGATCAATATTGTCTGGTAAAACTTCCTACAGTTTCTTTAGAGATATTGAATATGGGAGATCCGCATATGAACAAATAGATTATATAGATTATCTCATAGGAAGGTTCAACTGGTGGAATATATCATTGGACAAGGTATTAATTTCGACTCATAGTCCATATATCTTAAACTACATGAATGTAATTATGGCCAGAGATCAGGGACTTGCAAAGAAAATATCCGGATACTACATATCCGATGACATGGTCCAGTGCCTAGACAGCATTGGTAATAAGACCGAAATGAGGTTACTAAATACTATTGACTTGTCTGATCCTATGGAGCAAATTTTTGAAGAGTATACAGAAATTGAAAGTAAAGTATTAGATAATAAGGTTAAAAATAGAGAATAAAATGGAAGAGAATTTGAAAGAAAGAGTGGAGATCCACATAAACAGTGATAAGAGATATACGATAGATTTAAGTGATAAGAAGGTAATCGTATTTACTGGAGATAATTATTTCCTAACTAACTTGATTCCCCAATTCATAATGGATTTTCGAAGTGGAAATAAAAGCTACGTAGACAAGGCTCTAACACTTAAGTTAGATTACTACCTACCGGGTAAAGATCTAAAAGAGGAAAGCATTGGAGATGCTACCTACAAGTTCCCATTAGATGAGATGGAGAATGCTGGGATAGGACTTACCAGATCAAAACTGTCAGGAGTAACATACTACAGTTTCTTTAGAGACATCGAGTATGGAAGATCCCCTTACCAGCAAATTAGATACCTTAGGAATCTCCTTGAAAATTGGAGCTGGTGGAAGGAAGATCCAGATAGGGTCCTGATTTCAACTCATAGCCCTTACGTATTAAATTATATGAATGTCATAATGGCTAAGGACCAAGAGTTCGCAAAGAAGATATCAGCCTACTATGTAGACGAGGACCTCGTCCAATGTCTTGACAGCACTTGTAACGAAACAAATAGGGTATTATTAGATACCATTGAGTTATCTAAACCTATGGAATATATTTGGAAACTTTATGACGAGATAAAAGTATGAAATACGACATGGAAAACAACATAGAAATCTATGATAAGATTATGGAAAAACTTTTCAAGGACGTAACTGAATTTCACATCCTTGGGGAGGAATCTATTATTAAGAAATTCTACCTCTGTATCAGGGATGGAGTAAAGGCAGCTGTAATAAGCGAGATGTTAGGTGAACGTACACATCAGTACACTGGAGTATTCGAAACTGGACACTATGATAGAAGTAGGTTGAATTTATGTTACTATAAAAACAACGTAGGAGATTCACTGTATGGAAAAATAGATGGATCACCCATCCCAAGGGAGCTGATACTGTGTGATGACTGTACAGCCGAGGTTTTCCGACAGGTTGGGAATGTGAATAATGGATTTACATTATTCCTTAGTGTTTTGGAATCCGATAAGGAGTGGAAATCAAACGTAAGATTTATTGTAAAAGATATGAGTTCATTTAACATTACAGATACAGTAGAGGTATGGATGAAAAATTGACTATAAGTAACATGATCGAAGGACATGATGAATATGAGTTCGATCTAAGCAAGAGAATCTATATGTTCTCCTGTCTAAGAGATTATAAGTTATGTAATTATGTAATCGACTGGTTAGACCAGCTTCGAAAACCCTATGGAGATTGGTCTTATGATATGGGAGAGGGAGGGAAACTTACCTATGATAGCGGTGAAGGTGAATTAATAACCTTAGATAATAGCAGCGGAAGGCTTCCATATAGAAGGAATAGAGACGATAGAGACATCAGCCTATCCAATTCATATGAGGTTGAGTATCTAGGTTATGGGAGGATATCGATCGAGGAACTTACAAATGGGCATAAACTAGATGATAATCGATTGCGTAACTTATATGAAAGATATGGTAATGTCAAGGATAAACATCTGTACTTTAGGAATATAGAGTCAATGAAGGCCCCGTTAGATCAAATGAACCAATTAGATGAAATATTCAAAATAGTCCTCGACAATCCAACTTGTAAAGTCTTCTTATCCACTGTGAGCCCATATATAGCCAACTATTTCAATGTTGAGATATTAAAGCACTATGAAGAGCTTGGGGATAAATTCGCATACTATATGGTATATCCTCCTAAAGAAGGATCTAATAGAATAGGACTAAAAAATAGAACTGACTGCGAAGATTTGGATGTATTTGATGGATCAGAAACATTTAATCTTGCGGATACTTATGAACTAAGTGAGCCTATGGAAATGATTTGTGATAGGTTTGATGAAGAAGAGCGGAATTACAAACAAAGAACTGGAAAATTTTGAATTGTTATGGAAGAGAAGTTGATTCTTAGAAATGTGGTAGAAGGATGTGATGAATACGAAATAGATCTCAGCAAGAGGATCTATATGTTCTCCAGCTTACGTGAGTACAATCTCTGTGACTTTATAATGGATAAATTGGAGAGGATTCATAGGAGTACATCCAGACTATTTGTTGATGATCCGAAAGAGGGAGGGGACTTAGATTATTTGGGAAATAGTGAGTTTATTTATATAAATGGTAATGACACAATAATCCTAAATAAGAATGGTAGAATTATAAAGAGAAATGGTGAGGATATTTCCTATTACTTTGACGGGACTGACATGAGTGCATCTGGGTCATATAAGGTAGAGTACTTTGGAAATGGAGACGTAATGGTTAGTGACTTGGATAAGATTGGTTCTGGAGGAGGTAATATAGAGAACTCTTACTTATACCTAAGTAATATCGAGTCTATGAAGTCTCCATATGAACAGATGGATCAGTTGGACGTTATATTTAAGATAGTCCTCGACAATCCAAATTGTAAAGTATTCTTCTCTACAGTAAGTCCTTATGTAGTAAACTATTTCAACGTAAATATTCTTAGGTATTATGAGGAGCTAGGAGATAAATTTTCCTACTATGAGTTCCAGAGTGAAAATGAGAATAATGGAAAAATTATTATGGAGAATTTAACGTCCACCTGCAACAAATCGAGGAGAAAATTTGCCAATACAATGGATTTTAGCGATATTATGGAAGATGTCATATACGGAGAATACAAGGAAGAAAGAGAGAAGTATAACGAAAGAAATAACATAGAACAGAGATGATACGAGAATCAAAAAACTTTTTAGCTTTAAGGGGTAGGTATAATAATGAACAGTAAAATTCTTTATGGGGGACTAGTGTCCGTCCAGACTATAATGTATAAGTTCAAAGATGACCCTAATAGAGGGGATGCGATGATGAATGCATTAGAAACTCTGGAAGGGTGTAACAGTCTATACAAGGACTCTATAGATATTCTAACTAGTAAAGATAGAAATGTTTGTGTAACTGAGAGAGAAATTAGGACGAATAGTGGGACTGAGTTAGTCCTTACACAAAGGATAACAATAAAAGGTCATGGAGAGGGAACTGTAATAAAAATAGCCTCAGTTCGAGATGGAAATATTCTAGTTTCAGAGGTACTATCCAGAGAGGTAAGTCTTAACTTTCTACTTCTATGTAGTGTATATTATCTACATCTACTTATCGAGTCTGAACTGAAAGTAGGAAGCAACTTCCCATTTATAGTCGACCATTGCAAAAACGTTCTAGAAAAAATTGGGTACGACTTCGATTTTGATTATTTAAAGTCAAAATTAGGAGAAATAATGAGAATAGAGATAGATTTTAAGGTAGGTAAGGAAATTATATCCTCATTGAATACAATTGAAATGATGAATAGGACATTGATTATTATACATTTGTCAGGAGGAAATATGAGATACAGGAGAAGCCTGTTTGATAAGATAAGTAATGGTAGGCAGTTAAACATGTCTTTTGACAGTGATAAGAGATACTTCTTCATCAATGAGAGTGACCGAGATGTTTCGGGATTTATAGAGAACCTTGACTTCTCACAAATGTACAATAATGAATACGGAGTAAACTGGATCCACTCCGACGGAAAGGACCTAGTTCTCGACTTTAGTTATGGAATGGGAGAGGCCAGGTTTAAGCCATTAGGATACAACCCAGACTACAATATCTACGTATATGTATGCGAGGATATTTACCTTAATGGAAGGAGAAGACTTCTTTCTCTGTCCATTGGAGAGGCTGGGGTAATCTTCTACTTTGATTTTCCGAGATTCATCATAGACAAGAGTGAGGACAAAAATTCAATCCTGAGAACGGGTGATTTAGAAATATTCGGAAATAAGAGGGATGGGTATCTTATAGGAAAACTAAAAGGAAAGCCAGGATTCATAGAATATGAAGAAACAAATCAGAAGATGAATTTCTATGTTAGGGATGAGACTAAAATGGAATTCAGCGAATATGTCAACGCATTCGGAAACATTATGGGTGTTGGAGGAGAGTACTGTGATCCGGAGTACCTCAAGGGTCTACGCTTAGAGGGAATTATTCCTTATATGAGGAGTATATTTTACGTATTTACTCGTGAAAATGGAGATGAGGGGACGATCATAGAATATAACCTATCTAAATTAGAAAGTAAAGTTATAGCAAGAGATTATGTAGGAGGGCTATTTACTAGCCTACTTTGTGGGGAGTATACTGGGATGGAGTCAACTCGTCCGCCTAGGTCCGTAAAATTAGTTGGATATTATCATCAGTACCCAATACTTATATAACAAATAATACAATAAGAAAATGGAAAAAGAAAAGATCGAATTAACTGCTATATGTGATAGTAGTTTACTATCGGAGAGGTACGCCAAACCGTTTGGAAAAGAAATCTCTCCCTATGATTTTCCAGACTTCACTGACAAGGAGTTAGTTATAAAAAGTAAGTCAGAAGATGGAGAAGATGGAGAAGATGGAGAAGACGAAGCTCTAGAGTTCTTTAGTGGAGACGGAAAGAACATTGTCGCAAAACTTGACTTCGGATTAGGGGAAGCCGTATTTAAGCCATATGGAACTCACGATAGTTTGGGTGGACTTCTATATTATTGTCGGGATATTTCGATAAACGAAAGTAATGGACTATTCATTTGCATTCTACTTAATGATCTGAATGAGGTCTGGGTAGGAATAGATAAGATATTTTTTGAGGAGTATCCATACTACTATAAACCAGATTGTTATCGAAGATACATCTGTGAGGATTGGGAGGATTGGGAGGATTGTGAAGAACTTGAAGACGGGGACTGGGACGGAGATGATGAATATTATGATTATTGGGACGACGAGGACGATTGTAGGACAGATTCAGAAAAATACCGAAGTTATTGGAAAGATCGTAAAGGTAGGGTAGATCGAATTTTCGAATGTGAAGAATTTTCGGTCGTAGATATGATGAATCATGGCTGTGCAGTCGTCATATATGAGAATGATAGAAGAGTTGACATCATTCCTCGTAAGTCGATAAGAAGAGTATCTACATTGGAAATTACGCAGAAAGAGGCAAAAGATATTCTACTAGACATACTCTCTGTAGAGGACATAGACATATCTATGGATAATGAATTCATTTGTAGAGATTTGACTTACAAATTGTCCTATATAGTTGAAGTTTGTAAAAGAATTTATTATGTCCTAGAAGATAAAGAACATGAGAATAGACTTGTTATTGAATCTGGAATCCCATCAAGACCTCGAATAGTTAAGTAAGAGGGAGCACGGATCGGTGGCTAAAACCCTTTATTAATGATGACACTAAGAAAATAATAACAATAATAAAAGAATATAATGAACTTAGAAGTAACATTAGTAAAGGTAAAAGCTATCCAAGATACGAGTATAGCAGATTTTTTGTCAAGGGCACGTTTTGTCGATGTGGAGGATGATTCAAAGGCGATGGCCTATCTAACAAAGTTCCTGAAGGATAACCTAGATACGATCTCAATTGCGGTATCTGATAAGGTCTTTGTAAACAAACTTAGGAATAAAGACACATTTACTCTAACCGAGTTCTTGTGCACTAAATACCTCTTGGCTGTGGCTGGAATCGATATTTGGTACTATCAGGTATCTGACAACGAAGAGAACGGATTTGATCTTCCTAATGGAATGGTTGAATACATCTTACAGGACACGACATCATTCAGTAAGTCTTTCGTACCTTTTGCAACCAAGATGACAAGGTCTATAGATGATGCAAGATCTTGGACAATCTACGATACGATAAAAGGAGATTATGACTTCTTCGAGGGAGATCTTTTCAATGGAATAGATAATCCAATGTCCAGGATGATCCAGTTGGCTAAGGATTCTGAGGAAATGGGAAACAGATCCCCAGAACTTGGAGTGACGGAGTATCTATACCAGATGGTAAAGTTCCTCGGTAAGGACATTAAGATCCTAACAAATAAGTAAAATACGTCACCCATTCACATAGTTTTGTGGGTGGGTGACTATCTTTTTTATCTAAAATCTATTCTTATGACATTAAAAGAAATACTGATAAGGTTGAACAATGACCTTACAAAACTAAATAAGAATGAACCGACTATAGTGACTTATAATAATGGACTGGAGTTTAGGCAAGTCGGTCTAACTCTAATGCTTGACTACTTGAATCCATACTTCTTAGTTAAGAAAGGATTTAAGTTTGGAATACTTACTCAGCAGGGTCTCAATTCTCTCATGTATAATGCTCAGCAGCTTATTGTTGACAGCATGATAAATAGTGGAGATATTAACCTGAGCCTGACAGAGATGTCTATTACGTTCTACAAATACTTCGGGATTTCTAATCCGAATCTAGTTGGCCCACAGAAATTCAAAGAGCTTGTTCTAGTCAATGTAACTTCTAATTGGGTAGCGAAGTTGTACTGCAAGTTCTACAACAACAACACTAAGATATTATATAAGTCCCTGTTTGGGAAGAAGGGTAAATAAAATGAACCTAGATGAAAAGGATCTAGATAGTATAAGAAAGATAGAGGCAGGTGGAAAGATTTATTTCAATGTAAAGGATTTATCAAAAATAATAGGGAACCCTAATACAAATAATCTAATAAAAGGGGTAGATAGAGAAAGCGTAATAAAAGAAACTATAGATAGACATAGAGAATTGTTTATAGATAGTTTCGGACTAACTTCTATATTTGTTAAGTCAAGATTTGAAGATATATCTAGGAAGTCAGATAAGGTATTTCAGTACATATGCAGCAAAAACTACCTTGAGGGGGGGTACTTAGATTGTACCTATGATCCCCCCCTAGAAGTAGTAATTAGGCATAAGAGCAATTTTAATACGGAGTTCATCGATAAGAATCTTCTTCCAATTCTTTATGGACTGATGGATGTAGGGGAGAATTATATTCCTATATATAATACGAATGCCCGTTTTCCTTTGTTTAGTATAACAGAAATATCAAACGTATTCTCTATACCTACAAAAAACCTTCTTAGTAAGATCAGCATTTGGAATAGGGATAAGATGGTAAAGACGGACTCAGCTACCGGGAACAGATTCTCTTGGTTTACTGGTATAGTGGGCGTACTTGAAATTATTATGAAAGTTAGAGATAACAATGAGAGTGATAGAAATAGAAAAATATTCAATACTTTAATAAAAATTGTACGAGATGAACATAATTGAGAAATCATTTTCTAGCAATGAATTTTCTAAGTTAGGAACAGCGATATTAGAGGACGGGACAGTAGTATTTTCACTGAATGATCTAATAAGAATACTTGAAATATCAAACCAGACCTCATTAAAGAGTAGATTGTCTGGTCAAGGAATATATAGCTTGACAACTGAAGGCGGATTGGGTACGTATGTAGATGAGGGTAACATGTACTCATGTATCTTTCAGAGTAGAAAGCCAGAGGCCGAGAGATTCCGAGATTGGGTTACTAGAGAAGTTCTCCCATCTATTAGGAAGCATGGAGCATATATTACTGGAGAGAAGCTGGAAGAGGTCCTCAGTGATCCTCAGAAGATGATTGAAATCCTTACAGACCTAGTTAATGAAAGGAAACTTAGAAAAGATGCCCAGAAGGAACTTGAAGAGTCGAAGCCTAAGATAGATCACTACGACAGGATACTCAGTAAAAACGAGATGATGACTGCTACTGTACTGTCAAGGAGTTTTGGAATGACTGCCCAGAAGTTGAACAAAGTCCTCTTGAAACTTGGAATCATCAGAAAGCTGTCAAGAGGAGGAAGTTCCTATGGATTTACGTACAAATATGAAAATGAGGGGTACGGAAACTTAAAGGACATCCCAGTGTACAATCCCGATGGAACTTTACGATTTTATGCCAAATCACTAGTGTTTACTGAGAAAGGACGAGAGTTTATAAGTAATCTCCTATTCGATAAAGATCTTATACTGTCAGATGGCAATGGTTCAGTAGTTCAGAACGACAAGAAAATAAATGAACTCCTAAAGTAATCACCAAACCAAGGGTATTTGCGCCCTTGGTTACTTTTTTTTTTACCTACTTTAGAACGTTGTTCTGGTTAACACTTGATTATTTCGGTAACTGTAAGACTATCAATTACTTACGTTGAAAAACGCATGCAATACCCGGGCTAAAACCCTTAACTATAAAAACGCGTTTAGTATAATATAGTATACGATTAGTATGCTATACATACGCTACAACTCTAGTAGTTGTGTTTTGAGTAACAAAACTCAAAACCAACGGATAGAGTCAAACGTTAATATACTCGTATAGTTAAGACCCGTGAGGATGTTTTCCCAAACATGAAAAACGCGTTACACTCTTGTCTACTTGGGCTTACTCCCTCTATATTGGAAAAATGGTTCATAGAAAAATATGAGTGGAAAAGAGATTTTAGACAGTACGGAGGAAATTAGACTTAAGACATTCTTTGAATTACTTGATGAAAATCAGGAAAAGTTCAAAGATTTTTTTATTGATAAGGTCAAGTATTTTATTCCAATGAGAACCTCCTGTAAGGAGAGGTCATATCCATTGTTCATGGTAAAGCCTCCACTAGTTTTCCTTACTAGTAAGAAGTATCTAGTTAAGCTGAATGATTATTACTATCAGTTGTATAGACTAAGAGATACACTATCTTTCATTAAGATCCAAAATGGATTCATACTTCGAGACAGTGATATATCTAGTTTCTACAACAGTTATAATTTTTCATATGTATTCTATCTATTCTATAGGATACTATCAGAATTAACTGATCAGGGAATAAAGATTAGATTAATGGATACAGTCTTTGGAAACTTGACTAAGAAATTCAATTACACTGGAGAAGATAAGGAGGATGTAAAAATTCTTCTTACATTGCGACCTAACAAAACAATCAAGAAAGGAGAGAATATAATGAAGTTATCTATATTTAGCTAAATAAGAATAATGAGAATACTAAACGCAATGAGCGGGACGATAAACATCCCGATGGACAATGAGAGTATCATCGTACTTCCTGGAAAGGTATGTGACAAAGCGCTGACAGCTACACAAGACCTTGTTCAGAAAGTTATGAGTATTGGAAACAATGAGCAGATTGGTCTTATCATCGAAGGACCTTATGATCTTCAAATTGTTGAGAGAGTACCTGGTGCATCTGAATACTGTTTCTCTACAGTTGAACAAGCTACGAAGAAGTTGATTGATCCAGACAAGGACTACAATGAGATCATAGTTAAAGACGTAGAGACTATGAAGCTAAGGGCTACTATCGCAGATCTGGAAAAGAATCTGAAGAAGAAGACTAAGGAACTCGAAAAGGCTAAGTCTGATTACCAAGAAGAACTCAATAAGAGAACAAGTGATCTTGAGAGCGTAAAGATTATCAACGCTAAGGAAGAGGAAATCAACTCTCTTAAAACTCGACTCAGTATCATCGACAATCAAAGTAAGGAGACTAGAGATAGTCTTGCAGAACTTGAGAAGGAGAACACTGAGTACAAGAAGACTATTGGTGATAACGATCAGTTGATTAAGAGTCTTACAGCTAAGAACAGCAAGCTGACGGAAGACAATAAGAGACTGAAGGAAAGCCTAGAAAAGCTAATCGCTGAAGTTGAGAAGAGTAAGTCAGAACCAAAAAGCGAGGAGGGTAAATAACCCTCCTCTTTTAATTTATTAATGAGTAATCAAGTTTCATGGATGGAATAGTAAGTGCTGGAAAGACTGGAAAGGGAAATCCCTTATATATCCTAGATCTTGAGTCATACGTAGACTCTATGAAAGATGAAAATCTCTTTCAGGAGAAGAAGGATGACTATGCAGTAATGTGTCCTGTATGTAGGGAAGAAAAACAGAAGGAAGATCCTAACTATAAAAACCTAAAGTTTTGGATAGATAAAAGTCTAGAATTTGGGAGATGTTTTGTATGCAATAGCGTATTCATCTCGAATAATGATAGAATAAAGACTGTAATAAAGCCTATAGGTCCTCAGGATATGAGTGGGATAGAAGTATCTCACTTAAATCATCCATATTGGACGTATGACCTATTTAATTCATTCCCTGAATATGATAAAGAGGGGGTAGACTACTTACGCAAAAAGAGACACTATCTCCTTGAAAATCTGTATCACCCTCTTGGGATCAGGTTCTCAGGACATAATCCAGTGATACCGTTCTTTTTCAAAGGAGAGATGATCTACTATCAAATAAGGTTAATAGATGGTGAGAGCAGAATAAAATACTTCTCCCCCCCGATAGATCATAAGCCAGCTTACATTATAGAAAAGAAAGAAAACAAAAATGTAATTATATGCGAAGGAGTATTTGATGCCATTGCATGTCTTATTTTATACCCGAACTATACTCCTTTTGCAGTACTTGGATCATCTATAACAGACTATCAGATCTGGATGCTAAGATCATATATACCAGATAAAATAAAGATATTTATGGATAAGACTGAATTATCTATAGGTATAAAAGAGAGAATAAGAAATTTCGTTAATTATGCGGAAATAGGGATAGTTCCTTCTGATGGTAGGGACCCTGAGGAGACGCTTATAAATAAACTTTTATTAGGTAACATACATGGCTCCTAACGAAGATGAGAGGACTGAAGTTGAGAAGGATATAGTTCCTGAAGTCCTAGAAAACAGACATGAATTTGACAAGGAGAGTCGTATTCAAGTATCTGCATTGGTAAGAACTAGATTCAAAGAGATACTTTTTGAATTTGCAACTAATGGTGGAGATGCTAAGAAGTTGGCTGATGACTTCTCAACTTTGATGTCTAAGTATACAAATAAGAAGTTAAGGTATCAATTTGCAGTTGATGGATCGTCAGCTACTCTAGTTCCACTGGATCAAAAGACAAAAGAATTTTTTGATAGACTAAGGATATGAAAGTTAAAGATTTTCTTAGAGACGCTACAGTAAATCTTGTAAGTGTTCTTACAGTAGCACTAATTTTTGGTTTGATTAAAAATGGTATTGACTCCATCACTGGACGAGAAGTTCAAGTACCTAGTTGACAACTACAACAAGTACTTCATAAACAAGGATGATCCTGATGCTAAGGGATCTTTTATTCCAGCAAGTACAGTCAAGATGAACTCGTCAGGTAAATTTGCTGATGTTACGATTTTCGATACGAGTATAGTGCAGCTTAGCAAGTATCTCGTTTACCTGGCTCTAAGGATGGAAAACCTTAAGGAAAATAATGACGAGAATTTTCAACAATATGAGGGATGGCTTATAGACTCACTTAAGGCTATTAGAAGGCTCGCTAAGAGCGCCTATGAGATCTATAGTGGAGTAGATCCAGCCCTAAAATTAGAGCCAGGATTCCTCTTAAAAGATGATGTAGGAAAGGATCTTAAGGATATGTTCTTTACTAATAGGATAGTAAGCAATTACTCATCTAATGTAGAGAAGGTTGATGAAGATCCAAATAGATCTGAGTTCGTTGGATTGATGCAGTACAGAGTACTCATTTGCCCACTTACTTATCTTTACATGAAATACCCTCAATACAGAGAGTATACAAAGGTAGTACTTGACATACTTTACTTTATTGTTGGAAACAAGTGTTCAGTTTATAATCCGTATCTCAGTAAGATTCTCTACAATAGCCAGAAGACAGTCAAAGAAGACGTTGAACCTGAAATAGGTGAGACAATGAATATGGCTAAGAGGCATCTTAGGGATAAGGGATTCAGAATGAAAGTGCCAGTAAAACTGAACTCATCAAATATCTTCTACTCAGCTGGGATGATATATACACTGAAGAGACTGACGGGACTTACTCACGTAAACCCTGTATCAGCTTTCCTCAGGAAAATACTCTTCAAGATGTCAGCCTTCTACATTAAGTCGACATCTTTTCCTAACTTTACACCGATTTTGAGCGCAGGATTCTCTAGTCATATCACGATATGCGGAGGATATGATGAGTTCAGGGAATACGTAATAAATAGATTGAACGATAACGTTGGAAATAGGAAGACTGTATTTTATGCAGCACTTCTTGTACTTGAGAATAGTGACAAGACATTAAAATTAATCAATAATAGTAGACTAACTAATTTTATAGCTAACTACAAAGGATTCTCTGTAAATAATGACAAACCCCAATCCTCAGACATTGAAGCATTGACTCTGATGGAGATATATCGGAGAATGGAGGATTCAGAGAAGACTAAGGGAATCCAATAAATTAATCAATAATGGAGTTTTATCAAGTAGAGAAGATTAGTCAGTGGAGGTTCGTAATAAAACTTCCACTGCACGAAAAAGGTAGATTCAAATTCTTCAAGGAATCAGTTAAGTATCAGTATTGGGCTAAGAAGTTCGTGTCTGAGAAGACTGAAGATTATTTATTTGAAAGGATAAGGTCAGACAATGAGTTCGTATTTAGGTCTGGCTTTGCCCCTTTTATATTAGAGGTATTTCGGAATGGTATGAACAAAGAGTCTGTGGAAATACTTGAGAGTTATTTTAAAACAGACTTTCCAAGATTCTTCTTTAATAACCTAACGAAGACTCAGAACAATGACTTGAACGATCTTCTTAAGAATAAGAGGGGATTGTTTCAATGTTATACATCCTATGGAAAGACAGAGATAATCGCTACGATTAGTGACTGGATATCTAATAAAAGGGAAGAAAATATACTAATTGTAACTGCCAGTGACTTGTCTAAGAATACAGTTATTAGTAGAATAAGATCTCTGTTTGGAAAAGACATCAAGAAGTTCGACTATGATTCGAATATAAACATATTAAATATCAATGGATTCCTAAGGTCTAAAAAATATGACAAGAGTAACGACTATTGGAAGAAGGTAAAGTGGATACTTGCAGATGAGGTAGAAAATTGTGTGACAGAAACCTTCAAGACTCATCTTACACAATGTATGACTGGAGTAGAGTATATTTATGGATTCTCTGCAACTACCGATAAGAAAGAAGCTCTTCCCTTAAGAGTAGATGATGGCATGATTGCCATGAGAAATAACAAAGAATGGAAGAAGTACATTGACCTCATTGGAAGGAACAAAGATCTTATTGGATTCTACTCGTTCACATCAGTATACTCTAAGCCAGATAAATTCTCAGTAAAGATGGTACATGTAAAGTCTACTCTAAATTTCGACTGGTTAGATGATACCGAAGGATACTATGACTACTCTGAAATAGTCTATGACTTGTTTACTGATAAAGGACTATGTACTCTATTACAGAGTATATGCTTTAGTAAGGATCTCATATACATTCCAATGCCTAGGCTTACTGTGATAGATCACTGGATAAAGAATTACTTTCGTAAGTCCGGATACACTGTAATGTGTATTAGTAGCCGAGGATTTGAGGTGTTCGAGAATGGAGATAAACTTAGAGAAATGAAGTTAGATGAGGCTAGAGAAGAGATTGAGTCTGGAAAAATCAGACTTATAATTGGAACGAAGTCATCTTATAACTCTCTAGACTTTCCATCCCTCAATAAGATCATAACCTTATACTCAAAGTCTGCAAACGTGGTCTTCCAAGCAATAGGTAGAGCCACAAGATCTAAAGAATTTGAAGTTTACAATATCTTCCCTGCTAGAAAAGCTCCAATCTATTCAGCAGATCTCTTTAAGAGAATTAAGCTGATAAAAGAATACTACGGAGACAGCGATTTAAAAGTAATTGAGGAAGATGAAAGAATCTATACCTGGAAAGATTCGTCTAATAACCTACACACCAATACAAACTAATGTTCTACATAAAGTAAAGAATGGAGATAAACTGACTGAATACGGACTAGACGCAGTCTTTGGTGATGCAGCCTCCTATTTTAATTCGGTAGGTGGAAGTGATGACGAAAGAATAAATGAAGTAAAGAAATACATCAAGGCAAAATATGGGATCAATGAGATCCAAAATAATCAAGTGGAAAAAATCAAGAACATAGCTAAACTATCAATATAATATGGAGTTTACTAACACTACTCTTTTGTACGGAATGTTTAATAGGTTCGTCTTTAGTGAGGCTAAGATGAATATCTCCTTAGTGAAGATGTACTATAGATCTAAGTTCCTGTATGGAAAGAATACCTTAATTACAAGACTAATCAATCTAATTGAAGAGTATCCCTATAAAGACCTAACAGAGGCTAGATTCTTACTAACTCTACAGAGTGATGGTAAGACTTTAGATGAGGCTATAGAAATATACTCTAAAATAAAGGAATTTCAGGATTATGACATCACCCAGTCAAAGCCATTCGTAGAGAATCTAAAAGAGATTTGTTATTTGGGAATAGATAGTTATTGTAGATCAAAACATCCTGACAGTATGATCAAGTATCTAGAAGAAGCGAAGAAGTTTGAGTATAAAACGAGTTACGCAGATAATTTCGTTATTCTAAAGGGATCTGAGGTGGATTTGACGGACATTGTTGCCCGTAAACTTCTATCTAGCGCAAAGAGTAGGTATGACGTAATAAACAATTCATTTACTGGTGGAGGGTATCCAGGCGGAGCAGTAGTTGTTGTAGCTGGGGCCCCTGCCACTGGTAAAAGCCTCTTCCTTATGTCTGAGGCTACTAATTTTATAACTCAAGGGAAGAGAGTTCACTATCTAGTCCTAGGAGACCTCCAAGAGGATGACATAATGGTAAGAGCAATGTGTCAGTTGGAAAGGAAGTCAAAGAGGGAAATAGAGAATGATGTTTTGGGAAATCTAGAAAAGTATAGGAGCCACTATAGCAACCTAAACATAACCATACTTCCGGCCAACTCCATAACCTCCGAACAATATATTGAGGCTATTATGAGTAGGGTTGACGAGTTTGACATATTCATGGTAGACTATGACAGTAACTTCCAAGGAGCAAGTGATGAGGAGTCCATGTACAATAAGGGAGGACTCATCTATGACAATATGACAAAGATCTCCAATAAGGGAAAGCTAGTGTTCATAGCATCTCAGATTAAGACTAGCTATGCAAGCTCTGAGCTTATACCAATGGAGGCTCTTGCAGAAAGTGGAAGAAAGTATCAGGTAGCTGACTTGGTTATTACTCTTGGTAAGAAGCCAGATAAGGATGCCTCTTTCTCCAGAGTTCCTTGTGGTACTATTAACATAGCAAAGAGCCGTAGAGGAGAGCCTGGAAGATGTTACTGGATTAGGACGAATGAGGGACTCTTCTACGTACCTTCTAAAGATTTCTATGACAGATATAGTAATGTCGAAAGATCTTATGTATATTCGTACGCTGAATACGAAGAGAAGGAAGGAAGAGCCGGTACAGAGATAGTAAACAAATTCAGAGACACTCTAATAGAAAACAAAAAATAATGGAACAATGCACTGAAGCAATGCCTATTTTCGAAGAGATCGATAAATCTAGTCTTGAGGACTATGTTAATGGATGGAAAACTATAATGGAATAACTATAAAATATAGAAGAATATGGAAAGAAATGAATATGGGAATCCAGTAGTTGGGTATGAAGTTGCACCTCCAACGATAGAACAGTTTTTGAATGGGGAGGAGTATTTAAAGAGAATTTTCTACGAGCATCTGTTACCGTTCTGGGTAGAGAAACTTAAAGAAATCTTCCCTAACCAAATTGATACTAGGTATCCAGTAGTCGTATTAAAGGGAGGATATGGAACAGGAAAGACCACTGTTGCTAGGATCATAGCAGAGTATAACAAGTGCAGGATACTGTCCTTGTCTGATCCCAATAAAGTCCTAGGAATTACTTCTGGAGATAGTATTGAGTTTAAATATCTAAACAGACTATCTAGTCTCGCAAAAGAGTGTTTCTCTGACGTGATCAATGAGTGGGAGGAAACCTCTCCATTCTTCAATAAAACGAAGGAAAGTGGAAAGGTAAACCTCATTAAGCAGACTACCGGAGGAATGTACGTTGGAGAATTGAATTCTGACCCTGCTCTGTTCTACAGTTTTTCTGAAATTGACTTTTCGAAAGATGAAACTGCATGTGAAAGGCTGATTGGTGAGGCGAAGAAGTGGAAATCGAAATTCGGATCAATTAGTAAGTACTTTGGAGGTTTTGTGATCGATGCTATATCGTCTGAGTGTGATTGTGTAGTAGAAAAGATTCAGGAGATTTTTGGAGATAAGGTTATCGTAATAAACACTAATCAATGGGGAGTTAGAGAGGGGTACTCAGATCTTTATGGTAAGAAAGGGTGGTTTGAGGTATACACTGGAGACGAGGTGAATCCTCCGTTCATAGTTGACGACGATCACCCAATCACTGATGAAATGAGTAAAGAGAAAGTTATAGAGGTACCAGATGAACTAAGACCGAATTTTGAGGCCAATCTGGAAAACTCTCTCAAATATCTGGCTGGAGTAAGTCTGAGCTAAAAATTACTGAATAATATGAGTAATGTTAGCGACTGGATATCAACAGCGTCCTTCAATTTCGATAATGATGAGAAGTGGTTAGAGATGGTGATTAAGTGCGATGAGTTGGTATCTATCAATACAGCTCATGGCATGAATACAAGAACTAAAACTGTTTATGATAATCCGTGGACAGTAAGGTTCAAGAGTCAGTTGAAGCAGCAGCTCATATTTGCAGATCCTGTAAAGAATTGTCCTTGGATAACGTATGGTGAGATATATTATCTCACCATATATTATTTATTCAAGAATAACTATTGGAGTAGAGATTTGGACAATGTTCACAAGATTACTCAGGACGTTATATCAGATGCATGCAAGATAAATGACTCTCACATATTGGAGATAAATTTGAAGAAGTTTTACAAGCCAGGGGACTATGACTATGCTATAATTAAGTTCGGAGTGTCTTCCCTTGACTACAATAGATTTAAGTAAACTATGATTAGTAAGAGCGATGTTAAAGAGGCGATTGATGGAATAGGATTCGAGAAGTTCCTGGAGTTAGTTATTGTACTAGGCGGATCTAAGAGAGATATTGAAAACAGATTCCGTGTCCTCGTGGAGACAGTATCTATAGCATACAAAAAATTGAAGGGGATACAGGATGAGTGTTCTTGTTAATACAAACTCTCCTTCGGAGATTTCCGACCCAAAAACTTCACTTACCCTTAATTGGTATACTACTACGAATTCACCGGCTTTTCAGTATTCTAGCGGAATCTTCCTTAATGGAAACCATTATATACAACATACCACGGATAATTTATGGAAATATAACGTAAAGGAAAAGAGATATGAGAGACTGAATGTAGGTCCATTTGGTTTACATGGTAACTACTCCAAATTAATTATTGATGTTCAAAATGACTCTGCGTATTCAATTTCCTGCGACGAATCGAGGAATGTTTATATGTATTTCCTAAGTGGAGGATTATCTAATATAGAAGTACCTGGAAAATTCGCAAGTGCGGCTCTCCTTGACGGATTTAGGCTCGGACAATTCTATCCAGTAGTTTGGAATTCTAAGATATATACTTTTGGTGGAACAACAAACACTTCTCCTACAAATGTTGTATATGAGATAGACCCAAAGACTATGAAGTTCTTATCGTATTCAACACTTCCAGTCCCTCTTAGATACCCCAACGTAACTTTTGATGGGGTAGAAAACGTCTACATTACCTGTGGAGCTCTTAATGTAGGAACTAATTTTTCTGACAAGTTCATAAGGTTCAATCTGAGAACTAAAGAAAGTACTGAATTACCTAAACCGGGGCATGGGGTCACTGGATTTGGAGGGTATCTCAACTATGTCGGAAAAGGAAGAATACACTATGCCTGTGGACAAAATACTGCATATCGAGAAATTTTCTACATTGAGAAAAATAAGTGGGTAAGACTCGAAGATGGACATCCGACATGTTTTGCCGCAAGCATCTATGATCCAAACGAAGACTCTGTTCATACTCATGGTGGATATATTGGTGGATGGACTACCTATCATAACGTATACAAAATGTAATTATGGTACATGTATATAATCAATCATCGAAAACTAATGATGGAGTAGTATTAGACATTAGGGTGGTAGATGGGAGGATAGTTGATACTACTGGAAACTTTAATCCAATTGTTCTTGATAGTATTCCTATTTATTATGACGGGACTCATGGAGACTGTATGGACATGAGGAATGGTTGTATAGACTTAAACGATTTCAAGCCTTGGTGGAAGGATCACTGGGATAATAGAAAGCCATGTACGGTGGAGCTGTTCTTTAAGTCGATTTCTCCATCACTAAACTCAATACTTTTTGGGTGTAATAGTGGAAGTGGAAATAATTGTCCGGGAAATCTCCACTGGTCAGTGAACGACCTAGTAACTAAAACAATAAATACGAATTCATGGGACACACAAACTTACCAAACAGCCTCACATCCTGTAAATAAGTGGAGTTATATAATATACTCCATTGAGGGAGAATATGCAATAACAATGAGAGGGGAGTACGTTCATATGAACTATGTATTTGATGGAAGAAATAACTTCACTAAGATTGAAGGTCAAATAGTTAATAGCTCTCCACTAAGAGTCGGTGGACGGACTTACGAATTTAATTCGGCAACTAGACCTGCTGGAGTAAGGTGGCCAGCATATTTACATCATGTACGAGTATATGACTATGCACTAACAAAAACAAGAAATAATACATAAAATTATGGTACTGATACACGGAGAACTTGGAAAGAGAGAAGGAATCTTACTTGATAGAAATGAGTCTGCGGATATTTATTTACTGCTGATGAAGATAAAGGATACATATCCACAAGACAAGACATTGAACGAGTTCCTTAGGAATTATAAGATGCTGTTTAATTAGTATGAAACTGGTAAGCATCAATGTAAACGGTATAAAAGCATTCTGTGAGAAGGGTGGATTAGGAGTTCTTATGGGGACTCTTAATCCCGATCTTTTATGCTTTCAGGAAACAAAGGCTAATAGGGATAGATTCGGAAAATATACTGACGAATTTACTCCTGAATATGTAAGGTATCACTGCGAGAATAAATTTAAGAAGGGATATGCAGGAGTAGGGATCCTACTTAAGAGAGAACTTTTAGGCCGTGTAATTAAGTCAGAGACCCCAACTCTAGAAGATACTTATGGTAGTGGTAGAATAATCCATCTGGAGTTTGATACGTTTCACTTTATTACTGTATACACACTTAATTCTGGAAATAAGGACGTACTTAGGCAATTCTGGGATGGTCAGTTTAAGGAACTTACTGATGGAATGGGAGATAAGCCATTAGTTGTAATGGGGGATCTAAATGTAGTCAGGAGTCAAATAGACTATTGCTACAACTTAGACCTAGATAGAAATACTATGCCGGGGCTTAAGGACTATGAGAGATCTGGAATAGAGTCTTACCTCTCTAAGGGAAAGCTGGTAGATAGTTTCAGACATCTACATCCTGAACAGAGGACATTCAGTTGGTTCAGTTACAGTAATGACTCATACTCGAACAACAGGGGGTGGAGAATAGACTACTCACTGGTGTCAGAAAACCTAATAGATAAAGTGATTAGATCGGAAATAAGAGATGACATAAGATACTCTGATCATGTTCCTATAGAATTAGAAATAGATATTTGAGGACTTTGAAATGAAAAACACAGTAAGAAGATGCGACAGATGTGGATACATCGTAGAGCTTGATGATGGTTTGGGACGTAGGTTATCCCACGGAAGTACCATAGAAAAAACAAATCCAAATGCAAGGTGTACTTGCGGAGGTAAACTATTTAATACTGAAGTTATGGGAATGTAAAAGTTCCCATAGCTTCTTTTTTTTTTGTCCTCAATTAGTAGTTCATGTACTTAACTTGGACTGACATAATTGGACTCGTAGTAAGGTTTGGAATTAACGATCATTAAAATTCCTAGTGTTAATGAAATATAATGGCACGATATTTGGAACGCATGTGTATGTGCACAGGCTCACCCACACCTCACGCTCTTGCACACACTGCACGCACAGTTGGCCAGAAACATCGACATGAGTTCGTATGAGCCCGTTTAAGGCTACTCAGAGGCTCTCTGTTGCATTTTCTATAAAAAGTGGATAAGGAGTATCACTCGACATGAGATCGTCGAAAATAGGAGCCTTAAAATGCGTCATTGGAAAATGACCCAAACTGTCGATTTCTTGGTAGATCTTGTTACTGACAGAAGTTGATTTTTGAATTGTATTGATAATCAACTAGTTACTTCCCCATATATAAGATTCAGGGCACACGCCCTTGTTGGTGTAGAATTTTGTCAAACTTTTCGGAGAGACTTTTGTTCCCACTCGTAACTTGACCCAAAATACGTTAAAAATTTGTTAAAATGGACTTGGACAGAGAAAAAAGGGAGAAATAGAGACGACGAAAAGAAAAGTTTGACAAAAGAAAAGGAGAAGAGAAAAGAGACTAAACAAAGAGAGCCAATTCACTCTGCGTAGATGTACTCTCCCGGGACTACTTGGCATAAGACAATCGAGCGCTGATCCCCCTAAAACCCCCTAAAACGATAAATCTCGTAGGCGAGGCTTTGTGGCAACAAAGACACAAACCGAGACGGAGAGATCCAGATATATAAAGAGCGCTATATAATGCGCGCGTGTAAGCGTACGCATGCTCCCGCCCCTGCACACTGAGCGCCACTCGCAATAACCGCGCACGTGTGAGTGCGCATGTGCAAGTGCGAGTCGAGCCGGCATGATTTTCTTAAGATTTTTCTTTTCTTAGTTTTTCTAGAATTTTCTCCCAAGAGCATGCAGTTAAAATCTATTTATTTTCTCACTCGTTGCAGTGAGAAGATATTTTTTTTTCGTTCCAATATAGTTAAATATCTATAAAAGTTTATCCTGACATCTTGGCAGTTCAAGTCTAATTCTCATTCACTTCAGTGAACTTAAACTATTTTCCCTTATACATGAGTAACGAGAGAATAACCTAACCATAATCAAATAAAATATACAATAAATTGAACTATATATGGAGTATTTCTGCATAATTAGAGTCTATCCTGAAGATGCAAATGGAAATTTTGACTTTAATACTAAAACGATAGAGTTTCAATCTATGGATGGATACTATGGATGGAAAACTACCAGGGAGAAAGGTCAACTTAGAGAGTTCCTATCAGTTTATACAAAAAAGAATTTATCTGAGAAAGATACTTGGGAGATAAAGGATAAATTAGATAAGATCTCTCAGGAAAGAGTTGAGCTAGTAAATAAAGCTAGGACGAAGTATCACTTCTCTCCTGCATTTGATGAAGACTACAAGACGTTAGTCAAGGAAATAGAGGAAGCTGATAAGAAGAGAGATAAGGCTTTCAGTGATTATGTGAAAGCTGAATTTACCAAAGAAGTGTTTTAATGGGAACTGGAAATAAAATTCTGCGAGGATTCTCAGGAGTAAATGAAATCAACGCAGGTACAAACGAATATATGAATGCAAATTTTGACGATATACTAAGGAGGAGGAGAAAGACTCTTAGGACAAGAGCTTTTGCTGATAACCAAGTAGTAAGGGAAGATACTATTCCTCTTTCAAAAGACACTTCTATCATATCAGGAATAGATGGAAAACCTGCTCCTGGAAGGAGACAGTCTAACAATGGAAGTTTGAATCCGAGTGCTCCACTAGTAGTTGAGAGAGATGACTTTATTCAAGGATGGAGTGATAATCCTTTCTACTTCTCAGTAGATCCTTGGGTTTCTTCTCCAATCATGTCAGATACTAAGGATGGTATCTACGTTGGAACACTGAGTGGGGATAAGGTAGAGTATAAGGAAGGAGAAATACGCATAGGCGTTAGTGTATCTACTTCTTATCCTACCCCTGTAGTAGTAATAATAAAAGGTAAGAAAGCCCATGTCTTCAAGCAGACTCAACTTACTGAGCAGGTAAATAGGACTTTCAGTGCTGGAGACATTGAAAATGATCAGCAGTTCAGAAGCTATGCTCATAATATTATGATGCAAGCTCATGGAGATGACTATTCAGAAGAAAAGACAAATAGGGTAGTTGATGGAATCCTGAAGGATCATAAAAGAGGAAGAAATTACGGAGAACTCATTGGTATCCTAAAGAAAAGTCTTGCAGGAGATAAGAGATTCTCTGAAGATGGTGGATCTAGTGCCCCTATCGTACCTCAGGACCAAATGCAACAGATGCAACAAATGCAGGCTCAAGCAGGACCTCAAGGACCTGTTCAGCCTGATATGATGGGAGGAGATCCTCAACAGCAAGGAATGCCTGAAGAAGGAATGTCTCCAGATCAAATGCCACAGCCAAGTCCCTATAACTTTGCTTTTAACGTAGTAAACAACGTTCCATCTATGGATACGTTGATAGGAACTCTTGCTTACGCACCTGCTATCTGTAATCTCTATCAGATCTTCTCATCTGACTATACTGATCACCTTGTGTTGAAGGAGTTTTACGACAAGTTACCTGAACAAGTCTACAAACTGGCTTCAGTATACCTTAAAGATAATCCTCAGGCTAGATTCGAGTCTATTGTAAATCCTGAAGGAATGGATCCTCAGAACTATTTGAGTAACCTATTAGAGCTTTGTAGCTCAGTTAAAGCTACTCAAGAGAACTCAATGTATGGCTCTATTATAGATGAGATAGCTACGGATATTCAAGGTACGATCTTCAAGCTACAAAGAGTATCTGAAGGTAAGAAGCTATTCTCAATCAAAACCTTCAGTGATCAGTCTCTTATGAAGGAAATATCTTCATCAGCTGAAGAGGCTGCTGTTCAAAAGTTCAATAATGGTGAACAACCCATTCCTGATGAACACTTCAAGACTTCTAGGGAAGTTAGGGTATATGTTAGGAATAAGTCTAGAAATATTTTTGATTTCAAGCAACTTCTTGAGGATCTAATGGGAGCTGGAGAGAAGTCAGTTCAATCTGGAATGAAAGAGTACCTGAAGATTGGTATTAAGGGATCTGGTTCGAATAACAACAACCAGAATCAAAACCAAAAGTCAGGAGACAACAAATAAAAATAACGATCACTTAAAAGTATGGCTACAACTGAAATACCTATTTTAAGTGACCTAAACCTACACAACAACCAAATTAAAAATGCCTATCTTCAGGGAACGGCAAGGAGAGTTAACTCCGAACTCGTAGTAAAACTGAAGAAAGGAGGATCTTCGGTAGAGAAAAGGTATTCAGGCCTAAGTGAAACGTTGGTGGAGATTGGTCCGGAAACGATCGGTCTCCCCGCTATTTTTGAGATGGATACTGGCGAGACTCTATCGATAGATCCAGCAACAAACAAACTAATTATCCCTACAGTAAGGGGACTTCAAGGCGTCCAAGGACCACAGGGACTTCAAGGACTACAAGGTAAGGTAGGACCTCAAGGGACTCAAGGACTTCAAGGATTACAGGGCTTACAGGGAGTTCAGGGAACTCAAGGTACTCAGGGTACTCAAGGAGAAATTGGATGGACTGGAGCTCAAGGATTGCAAGGAATTCAGGGCGTACAAGGAGTACAGGGAGTTCAAGGATTACAAGGTCTCCAAGGACTACAAGGAATCCAAGGAGTTCAGGGTACAAAGGGAGAAAAAGGTGATCAAGGAATTCAGGGGCCTGCAAATGGCCCACAAGGTATCCAAGGAACAAAAGGAGAGAAAGGATCTCAAGGAGCTTCAGGACAGAAGGGAGATCCAGGAGGAGTAGGGCCCGTTGGTATGGCTGGACCTACAGGACCAATCGGACCTCAAGGGGTCCAAGGACCTAAAGGAGAGACTCCAGACTTGAATACCACTACAGTTAACTTTACTAAGGCTACTGACAACAGTAACATTATCTCAGGTGAAACTCTACCCACTCTTTTTGGTAAGATAGAGAATTACTTTGGAAAACTTAGTAGACTAGCTTATAAGGATCAAGCTAACTGGGATACAGACATAGCAAACAAGCCAACTGACTTAGCTACCACTGGATACGTATCAAATAGTTTCAATAGTCATAATTCAGACGCATCTGCACACCCATACATACAAAATCTTATATCAACTCTATCTAACGTTACGGTAAAACTGAATAAGTTAGTAGCAAAAGATGGAATAAATATAGACATAAAAGGTGATGGGACTGTAGAGATAAAGAGTGCAATCGAAGCTAATCCGTTTATATTGACTAAGTCTCTCCCAAGTGGATCAGATATAAAGAAAGATAAGATATACCTACTCTATGACAATGGAGAAATCTCTGGATCTAGTCAAGTTTATGTTAGGTCTGCTTGGTATTGGGGATATGATCTTGGATGGAGAAAGATAGGTTCTGATATTACAGACATACAGTCCTTCCTCAATACGAACTATTACAATAAGACTGAGATAGATCAGAATAAGATAAAACCAATAGCTGATGATCTTGCTTCTCACAAGAACGATCCAAAGGCGCACCCAAATCTTATCTCAAATCAGTCAATAGCTTTGAATGTTTCCAACTGGACAGATCACACTGATCAGACTTACAAGTTCAAGTACAGCATAACTATCAATGGAATGACTCCTGATGGTACGGTATGGGTGAGTTGTTCTTCTGATAGTGTTTCAGAGTGGAATAAAATAGAACCTTCTCCTAGTGGAGATACTACAGTAAATACTGTCACTATCTACGCTAAGAAGAAGCCGACTAAAGACATAAATCTATTAGTATCATATCAACTATGAGCAAAGGAGTTCATGTGATGGGGGGGGCAGGAAGTAAACGCTTCCTCTCCCTCCAAACTCATTCTAGATGTTGGAGTAGACTCTGACGGAGTGGTAAGAGACAGATCCGGTACAAGTCCAGTATCTTTTCTCAGAACTGTTAGTCCGGATACATATGATGGAGTAAGATGCGTGAATATCCATGAGGGAGCAATAAAAATAGACAAACCACATGAGATTAGAAAAGCATGGATAGGAGGAAATTTGAGGGTACAATGCAGATTTGCTATCTATCAACCTACCCTACAAAACATCATATTTGGATCATGTTATGGAGGGGACAAGAATTGTCCGATGACCATTTACTCATACTTCCCAGGAGGATCTAGTAACATGTATTTCATATATAATACGAATTGGGATACTATGACGACCATAAAAACTGGGGTAGTTAATGGAAAATGGAACTCATTTGAGATTATAATGAGAAATTTCAATATTGACATCTATTTCAATGGTTCCTTAGTTACTAGCGGACTAGATAACTATTCGAATCATGGAGTAGTTAGGGACTATGATGTACTTATTGGGGATCAGTCTTCAAACATTGGACCAGCTGGACACAAGTTCGGATACATAGAATATTTTAGGATATACAATGATTCATATTATTAATATAGGGGGGGGGGCAAACCCGAAACCTGAAGATGGTGGTCTGATATTTCATCTTGGAATAGTAAACAATGAGATAAAAGATCTTACTGGAAACCATAATCTGACTAAGATAAGAAATCCACAAGTTGTAGAAAAGTTTGGAGTTAAGTGTATAGACCTGAACTCAGGAGCTTTCAAGATAGAGAGGCCGCATAGGATAAGGAAGGCATGGATAGATGGAAACCTCAGAATAGAAACTAAGGTTAATCTAAATAATGTTACCGGACAATCATTTTTCTTTGGATCTTGTAGGGCATCTGACCATAACGTTCCGGCAACACTTTTCTCAGACAATGGTCAAGTGTGTTTTACTACAAATAACGCTTGGACAACTTATTCAATATTGGGGGTAATCCCTAATGACAATAAGTTCCATGAAATAGTAATTGACATATTTGATTTTAGTGTAAATACTTTTTTGGACGGTACAAATTCCAATAAGAATGTGGATAACTATTCAAATCATGGTGAGATAAGAGAGTACGAAGTACTCATTGGAGAACAGACAGCTCATAGTGGATCAGGGTACATTGGTCGTAGGTCCGGATATATGGAGTACCTTAAGATATATAATAAATCTCTACTTTAGAAAAAATCAATTAGAAAAATGACCGAAACCGAAACTGAAAACAAACCATTGTCAGACATAGAAGAGTTCAAGAGGGTTCAGGCGATGAACGAAATTGAAAACATGTCTGATGATTCGAAAATAGAAATACTAGCAAAATTTATCGGATACAAGAGTATCCCCCCAACGATAGATCAGTTCTTGGATGACGACTACTATCTTGGTAAGATCGGAAAGACTCTGTTTCCATTCTGGAGAGAAAAACTCAGACTAATATATCCTACAGCCATCCATACCAGGTACCCTATCGTAGTATTCAAGGGTGGTGTTGGAACTGGAAAATCTACCATAGCCAAAGTTATGGCTGAGTATATGAAGTGTAGGATTCTATTTCTAGACGACATTGATAAAACGTTTGGTAGAACTCCAGGTAAGAACATTAAGTTTGCATTCTTTCATAAGAAAGCAGATCTAGCAGAGACTGACTTCCTACTAACCTTGAGAGAGTGGGAATCTGAACTATCACCATTCTTTCGTGAATGTAAGGAGTCTGGGAGGATGAAATGGATAGAGCAGGTTGCTGATAGTACAAGAACGAATGCGACAATCGGTTCTGACGTGCTATTTTATAACTTTTCTGAGATTAACTTCGTAGAGAAGAAAGCAGCTTATGAAAAACTTGATAGTGGATTCAAAAGATGGGACTCTCGATTCAGATTCGTAAGACCTTACTTTGGAAACATAATTCTCGATACTTCTTCAAGAGAGGATGATAGTATTGCAGAGGAGTTCATAGAGAACAATCCGTTCGGTGATCAAGTTATCACCATAAGCACTAATCAGTGGAAAGTAAGAGAGGGACTTAATCAGTATGGACGTGAAGGATGGTTCAAAGTATACACTGGGGACAGCATCCACTCTCCTTTCATAATAGATAGCTTCAATGTCTTGACTGATGAGATGGATCCCGATAGGGTTATAGACGTACCCAAGGAACTTGAGAGTAACTTTAGATTCGGTTTAGAGAAGGCCCTCCAAGATCTCGCTGGTATAAGCACAACTTCTTCAGACAAGCTCTTCCTCAATACAACAAATTTGGAGAGATGTTTCAATCTTCCTCAGAATAGTCCGGATGTAGTTAAGTTCGACTTCTATGATAAGATGGATAAATTAATCTATAGGTTCAGTAGGACGATAGACTCTATTCCAGAAGATAAGATAATCTACATTAGGTATGACGTCGGAATAACTGGCGATAATACTGGACTGGCTATAGCTTATTTTGATTCTTGGAAAACTTATAATTTTAGCAAGAACCTGAAGCAGCCAAGACTGATCATACCCCTTGCAGTTGGAATAAACAGATACGAGGGATCAGAGACCCCAATCTATCACCTGTATGAGTTTGTAATGGATCTCAACGAGAGATTTCAGATAGGGGGATTCTCAGCTGACCAATTTGGGTCCGCACAACTCATTCAGGACCTAAAAAGAGAAGGAATTACTGCCAAAAAGATCTCTGTTGATAAGACAGATGAGGCATACATATATTTCAAGATGTTAGCAAATAATGGGCTAATATCTCTACCTAACAATAAACTACTACTAAAAGAACTTAAGGAATTGAAAAGACAAAATAATAAGGTAGATCACCCAAAGAATGGATGCTTTGTAGGGAACACCTTAGTACTTGTAATAGATAAGTACAACAAGGAAAGACTTGTCAAGATAAAAGACCTGGTAGACTCATACTCAGACTACGAGATAATTACCTACAATGAGTCTACAAAAGAGTTTGAGAGATCTAAGATCAAAAAAGTATGGAAGACTAAAGAAGAGTCTGAACTGATAACTCTTAGGTTTGGTAGCGGGTTCGAAGTTACCTGTACCCGTGACCATCAGATACTAACAAGTGATGGGTATCTTAATGCAGATAAGTTCAAATTGAGATCTACAGCTGTATGCAGAGGGTTCGGAGAGAAGGCTTTTGATACGGAAGTTACCAGCAGAGATGTTTTCTCCCTAAGATTCAAAGTCCCTGTATATGACATAGAGGTGGAGTCAGAGAACCATAATTTCTGCGTATCTGGAACTAACATAGTAGTACATAACTCTAAGGACATCGCTGATGCCGTTTCTGGAGCAGTATTCCACTTATATCAGAATATAGATAAGGCAGGACAGTTGTCTACTAAAAATATATCAAAGTTGTACTCAGATATGGGGAGTCTGTCTGGAGCAGCGTATAATCCACAGAACACCATACAGGAAATGTACAATAAGCTGTTCTGATTTGGAATGATTTCCCTTAAATTTGACGAATATTATTAATTCATTGAAAGGCAGCTTGTCTTTACTGGCTGCTCTTCTTCTATATAAGAATATATGACAGATACTATAGACATAACCTTTAAACTAAAGGATGTTAATAAGACGGATGAAGAAGGTGCAGTTCTTCAGATGATAAAGGGAATTAGAAGACTTGTTTCTCTTGGTGGGCTTAAAGGAGATCCTGACGAATTTATCTATAACTATCGAGTTGATCCAAGTTCAGGATATGCTACTGCAACTATAGACAAGGATGCTCTTCTGGATACATCTTATCTAACTTCTGTTGGAGCAGGATACTCTTATGACGATAATCTACCTGATGAACCAGTAGTTATTGAAGACAAAGGATTCAGTGCTGCATCTATAAAAGAGCGCGTCCGGATAAGCGGAATGCCTATCAAACAAAGATTCAGATATATTATCCTTGATTATAGGAGATTTTATACTCAAAACAGAAGAAAGATACTTTCTAATCGTACTCAGGCAATTAACCTAAGAAATATGTTCCTGAACGATCTCATGGCAGTATTCAACGATATTATGCCTGAGCTGAAGAGCGGTAAGCAACTTATTGCACTTACTGGATTGGGAACCGTATCGAAGGATATGGCTACTGTATCAAAAGATCTTTCTTTGGCCTATAAGAGATCCCTATCACAACTTGGAAGTGGTGGACAGATCTCAAGAGTAAACATACAGAACCTACAGAAGTACTACAATCAGTTCATGGATACCTTGATTCCACAAGTGTTTCCTGGACTTGTAGAGGCTATCTCTGAAACAAAGACTCATTCAGATACGGAATCTGGAACTAGACTTATTCAGTTTGAACAGCCATCTGGATCGAGTGACATTCTAGTTAGTATTCTTAACTCTATAAGAGAGAATCTTGGAAGAGAGGATGACGTTAAGGTTATAGTAAAGTTCGGAGGATCTACTTCTGAGTTCAAACTAACAAAAGAAGATAAAATAGAAAATCTTACTCAAACTAGAGTAAACTCCGTCTTTTCGTATAACTATTGCGAGGACGGTAGGATAAAGTTATTCTAATATATAATCATGTTCAATTCACTAATCGAATCACTAAAATCATTCTCATTTCAGTCTTCAGTATCCGGAGGGGTTATAGGTGGAGGACTCTTTCCATCCTATAGCAATGTAATGGGTGGCTCTTTTGGTCAGTCAGGATTACCAGGAGGAGATAAATCAATAAACTCTATAGATGGTAATTCTAAAACCCTGAGTGCGTATTATGGTAAGATCGGGGAGTTGACCATGTATGAAAACAACGAGATTACTAAGTCTATAATTAGTATCTATAGTGACTATCTCGTAGGATATTTCAATACGACTGATGACTTGATAGCTATAGAGGAGTCTGTTGCTGACAGAGAACTCTTGCAGACGGGAGTAAATGAAATATTTAGGTACCTTGACATAATTTCTGAGGTAAAGGCAAACTTAAGTTCCATAATATATAATGGATCTTATTGTATTAAGATAGTAAGGAATGAATCAGACGGTACTTTCAAGAAATATGATCTTGAGAACCCAAACAGTGTAGTTACTAAGTTTAGGGGGAGGGATGAAGAATCCCACATTGTAATAGGAACTAACGGAAAGCCGTATGTAGTTAATCCAGATTCAATCTTCAGGATAGGTCAGGCAGACTTGCCGCTTATAGATGACGTATCTAAGAAGAATGATAACATCTTTGGATCCGATAAGGACTACTCATTGATTAAGACAAGTTCACTATACGCAGGAACTCCCCTATATTACAATATAATGGCTAAGATTAAGGAGTATCTTTTAAAGGAACAACTTATATCTCTTATTTCCATAAAAGATCTCATCCAGCCATATATTATGTCCATAAGTCTCGACAATAATACCCCTAAAGATGAAGGTATTAAGTTTGCAATAAACGTCGAGAACATGATAAATAAGAGCACTGATCTCTCAATGGTGCTCGGGGCTAATTTCGACATAAACTCCATAATGAATTCAATCTCTAATAACATAAAAGTTATTCCTGATTATCATGGGGGAGTCGGAAACATGTCTGACATAGATCTCAGTAGAATATCTCAAAAGATAATTGAGGCTGAGAATATGCAAGACTTGAAGAGAGAGAACATCTTTACTTATAATGGAATCCCAAGGGCACTCTACAACGGTGATACAACTAAGTGGGAAGCCATTAAGTCAAGTCAAAGGCTTAATAGTAAGATTCATAGTATAAAGATGAACATTACTGAAAGCCTTAAATATGAAGCAAAGAAAATAATTCGCCAAACTTACAATAGAGACATTGACCTCGATGAGATCAAAGTAAATCTATTTACTAAGACTGACATTGACTATAACGTCTCTTTGGTCAACCTTGACATCCTAACCCAGCTGATGAATGGGATTCAGCAAGCTCTTATGATAGCTCAACAATCTGCAACTGAAGTCAGATTCATAGATGCTAAGAAGCTACTAGAATATACCAGAGATCAGATAAAGACTATTGACCCGGACTTGAGAGACCTCATTACCGAGGAAACTATTGATAGTTTCATGTCTGGACAAGGGTCTGGTGAATCTGAAGGTTATAATGGAGGGCAATAAAGTATGGATGTAGTTCCAATTCTAATACAGTCTATCATCTCTTTCGTAGTCGGTGGAGGTATAGTAGGTATATTAGGCCAAAGATATGTAAATCAAAAGCTAAAGGCGGAGGCCAGAAGGGAAGAGTCTACTGCTAATTCTGTTGATGCTGACATTGCTCAAAAAGTATCTCAATTGTATGGCATGTACACTGAGGAACATGAAAGATTCTTTAAGAAAAAAGAAGAGGATTTCATGGCAAAGATCGAGGAGTACGATGAAAGATTAAGTCAGTACAGAGAAGAACTGGAAGAGCAGAAGAGAATACATGATGAGCAGAAAAAGAGCTATGAGGATCAGATAAATCAGTATAAGGCTGAGCTCGTCAATCAGAAGAAGGAGTATGAGCTTCAGATTCAAGGATACCGTGAGGAGCTTGCATCTCTTAGAAAAGATCTATCTGATAAGATTAAAACGATAGAGAATCTTACTACTAAGCTCTATGAACTCTCTCAGAAGATAGAAAAAGAAGATACTAAGAGATAATTCCTCTGGTTGAAGTAACTGATAAAAATAAAATAGATATACTAATGAATAGACTAATTCAGAGGATATTCTCTGCTATGGAAAATCAGGAGACTCCTGTCCTTGATCAAATAGCAAACGATATACAGGAAGCAAGAGAGAGAGGTTCAATCGAAACTTCTCAGTATAGGATAGACAATCTCGGGAATGGGAAAGTGGTTATCACTGATTCCGAGAATGGAGAAAAGACGCTTGCGGAGGATGCTGGATCTCGGATAAAGTTAGACAAATATGAGGGAGATGGAAATGTTTATGTAAGCAATAAGAAGTTCTACCTCATAGATGACGAAGGAAAAGTTCGTGCGATAAACTCTATCCGAATGATAAGACCACTATTGAAGATCAATCCAAACTGGACAATGCTATCTAGAGAAGATTTCAATAGCAAATTCCTTAATAGTGAAGGAAATTCTGGAGATTTAAAGGTATTTTCGAAATTCCATCGGAAGTACGCTGTATCTGACGGAACAGGAAAGTTTCTGGGATACTTCAATAAATTTATGGCCAAGAATATGACGGATGAAAATCCAGATTATTCTATGACAAAGGCGGTAGAGTATGGGGAGAAGAATCAAGCGGAACCCAAAGTACAAAGAAGTAAGTTTAAAATTGTAAATTAACATAAAATATCTAAAATATGAATGATACTCTGTTGATGACCCGCATATTTAGTGATGAGACTTCAGACAGCGAAAGAAAAGAGCTGATGGATGCCATTGAAGAAGCTAGAGAGAACGGTCAGAGCGAAATAAATGACGGCGACAATCATCTAGTACTTGCACATGCTGGTGACGGAAAGGTCGCTATTGAGGATATTAACAACGATGGTGAGGTTACTATTGCTGATCCTGATGGAAGTGGAAATAATATCCTTACCAACTACGACGACGAACCGGATGCAGCTGTAGAGGATGAAGGTGAAGATGAAGATGGTAACGAAACCTTCTCGCTTAAGTACGGTCCTTTCGACTCTCCTGAGGAGGCAGCTGCATACGATAATAGCCTTCAATTCGGACAGTATACATTCTCTGACGAGGAAGTAGCTTCTATCGAAGATAAGGCTAACGAATTGGAGGGAGACTACAATAAGATGATCAACAATCCTTCTGAGGATTTGGCTGATCAGGTAAAGAGTACGGCTGAGTACTTGAAATCGTATTCTCACCTCGCTGAGGTTCACGGAGGACATGATATGTCCGATCTCATTGAGATGTGCCAGATCTATTCTGACGAGGCAGATGCTGTGAAGGATGCTATTGAGGATCAAGAGTTGTCAGAAACTCCCGTAAGAGACTACTTGGAGGCAGCTGATCCGGAAGAGATCGAAGAGCTTGATGATGATACGAAAGAGGCTATGCAGAAGGCTCTTGAGGACGAAGAGGAGACGGGTGAAACGGCTACATTCTCGGATGTTATTGCTTACCTGAACACTCCAGAATCTCCTTATGATCGTTCGTTTACGGACTATCTGGCTGGCCTGGATGAGGGTGAGCTTACGGAGATGATGTCTCAGTTTAGTGACGTTGAGACTGAAATTATTCAGAATGCAGTCGATATGGCTAATGCTGGTTACTACGATGCTTCATTCTCAGATGTAAACGACGCTATCTTCTATGCCAATACGGCCACCGTTACGAGAACTTTCTCGGATGATATGACCGATGAGGAGAAGGAAGATTGGGAAGAGAATGCTACTCCTAACCAGAAGGAGCTTCGTGACGCAATCATGGAAGCAGAGGCTAATGGTGACACTGTAAACTACTCTGACGCTATGGCTGTCCTTATGTACTCGGAAGATGAGTTGGACGAGGCTGAGAACAATGCAGATGAGGTAGCTAAGGCTGCTCAGGATTTGGAAGAGAATCCGGATGAGGAACTTGCTAAGAAGGTTAAGGTTCTCGCTGATCATACGTCTGACGAACTCGGAGTTGCAAACGCCGCTGGATTTGACACTACGGAAGGTGATAGTAAGGTAGACTATGCAAATAGTGTAGCTAACAGCGTCCTAGGTGGAGATTCAGACGATGACGATGATGAGGACGACGATGATGACGATGACGACGATTCAGTTACGGTTTCTCACGAAGAGTCTATGGTGAAGAATTCTATCACGACTCCTATGGGATCAGTAGAGTTCACAAACGGTAATCCTACGGCTGTAGAAACTTATGGTAGAGGCGGGGAAGATGACGATGATGACGACGATGAGAGCGAAGGCGAACAGCTGTACTCTGACGTTGACACGAGATCATTTAGCAGCCCCTCTAGCAACATTGAGTATCTGAACACGGTTAGATTGGACTAACAATATAATCATACTATAGAAAAACACAAATCCCCTACTATTTCTACTGTGAAGTAGTAGGGGAACATTAAAACATATTAACATGGCTAGAATTAATAAATTCTCTGAAACTAGAGCATTCAGCGAGTGGGCTAATAGCAAGTCTTGGAAAAAGAACTTGGTAGACTCTTCGTCCAGCGTTGAGGATGCTATGAGCAGACTACAAACATATTCTGATGTATTCAGAAGGTGTGAAGACTTTAATGACTATTCGAAGAACTTTTCTGGTGTAAACAACATCCTTGTTAACGCTAACCAGTACTTCGAAGCATCTATGGTAAGTAACGTAAGGTCGTTCTCTGGATACCTTTCAATTGAAAGATCTTGCGAGCATCCACACTCATTGATTGGTGTTGACGATATTCTTGGTGTAAGCGATAATAGAGTAGTTTCTCCGAATATTGGTAAAGAAAACCTTGATGGAATTATAGCTAAGTTCACTACGACTAGCTCTCTTAACCCCGGTGGTGTTCAGGAGTACAGCGTAGCTACGAATAAGAAGTTGATCATGGGATCTGTTGAGCTTCATTTGATCCATGCTTCTGCTCCTAATAACCCAGTTGTTATCAAGGATGACGGTCAGGGAACGCTTCTTGCACCTGCTGGTGTACTTGCAGCTAACTCTGACGGATCTGTTAACGTTAAGTACGGAACTGGTGCTATCAAGTTTACGCTTGGAACTGGATTCGTTCCTGTAACTGGCGATACTTACGTGCTCACTGCTAGTGAGGATGTATCTGGAAATCCTGAGTACGGTACGCTGAACAACCCTGGAAACAACAGGTTCAAGCTGAACCATCGGGATATTGAAGTATACGCTGAGCCTGACATGCTGGTTGCTGAAGGTGATCTTATGTCGTATGCTTCTGCGAAGAAGTCTTACAACTACGATCCTAGGCAGGTAATCAGCCAGAAGCTGACTGAGCTCTATACGAAGCTGATCAACAAGAAGCAGGTTGGAGAAATCGTTCGTGGTTATCGTGGAAATACGTATCAGATCGATATGTCTAGCACGAACCCGATCATAGGTACGTTCAATGACTTGGATTCAAGGCTGATGTACTTCTCGAACGAGTTCAACCAGATTGACTCTAATCTTGCATACAGTACGACTAAGGCCGTAGAGGCTACTGCATATATTGTAGGTAAGAATGTAGCTAACAACTTCAAGGATCTTAGTGCAATTGGAAAGTGGACGAGCACTCTCGGAGACTCTCACTATGTATCTGATCTTGTAGGTTTCTTCAATGGTCGTCCGGTACTCCGTCATACGGATATTCCTGATAACGAAGGTTACGCTATTCACAAGACCTCTGGTGGTGAGATGGCTCCAGTTGTCCGTGGTATCTACATGCCTCTGGTATGGACTCCACCTACGTCTAACTATAATAACCCAACTCAGTTCGCCGTTGGTGCGTACTATTGGGAGAGTAATAAGTGTATCTTCCCTGAACTTATCCAAAAGTTCACGGTTAAGCAAGCTCACTAATTACTATTTTGTCTATGGGAAGTTAAAATGTCTTCCCATAGATACTTTCACAATTTTGTTTTCTATTTTTCATACGCAACTGGTGGCAAAACCTTTTCAGTTTCCATTTTTCTAAGGTATGTAGGGACTAACCTCCCTACATATCACTAAAATTTTTATTTACATGGGAAGACAATTGGAATTTTCTGTCAAATTATTTGATACTACATCATTTGCGGCTGACGGAAGTAATATACCAAGAAGATCTTGTGAAGAATACCTTAAATCTGATGACTATAGAACAGTCATAGAGAATAAATTAGGTATTGGAGGAGAATCACACAAAGATAGGAGATTGAAACCTGAACTCAAGGGACTTGTAGGGATGGATGATCAGGTCCTAATTCACAATAACGCCCTCCACTACTATACGAAATTATATTTCAAGCCATTTGACGAATTTCTATATGCTGACGCAACTACCTTTGATCCAGATCTGTTTGCTGGAGAGAGAAAGGATAGGATAATAAATGAGATAGGAATGCTATCCTCAGGAGTAAGACTCCCAGTATCTGTAGTGATACAGGCCATGTGGTCTAAGAGAGGAACTGCTGAGAGGATAGTTAGAATAAAGGGTTTTGACTTTACACTGAATCCGTCCTTTAAGGGTGCAGGTGATGTCGAACTATACTCGGAAGTTGCAGAGGATCTGAAGCCAACAGACGATCAGATAAAGCAATTCAGCGACTATAATTCCCAATATGGTGGTGACTTAGAGTTTCAGACTAAGATCTTCAGTTGTACAGGAGAGGTGATCTCCTTTGATCAGTCAAACAATGTCGTAAGTAGGGAATACAGTAGAAAATCTAGTATTCCTGACGTAATAGATCTTTACTCCGCCGTAAAAATATACGGAATAGGGAGTAAGGAGGTAAAAATAATCTCTGCTGAGGAAGGACAAAGAATAGAGAAGGAAGATCTTGAGAAAAAGCTAAAAGAGAGAGTAGCTGACGAAGATAGTTCTGATGGAAACATTGTACTTGACATCCACGACAGACTTAATGAACATTCAGATGAGGATGACTCACATGACATTAGAGGCTTAATAAGTGGAGGAGATAATCAAAGACCAATCTCAGACATAATAGACTCAGTTCCAGACAATGAACCTACTAAGAAAGAAATAGTAGACAGAGAGGTAGATCAATCTATTGGTGACGATAGGGAGGACGTAGGTTATTTCAGTGAATCGACTTCAATAGGAGATAGATTAATAACAGCAGATCAGCCTAGGTATTCGAAAATAGTTAGGTTAATAAATGGGTATAAGACACTCATAAGATCAAGAGAACTTAGAGATAGTCAACTTCTCAGACTAAAACTCCTATTCATTCAAGATCTTAACTTACTTATAAAGGATGTACTTCCTGAAGTAAAGAAGGGAAGATCATTTAATACAATCTACTTTCTATCAAGGTTTGGAGACGATGTTAAGAATACGTCGGAAGAACTCTCTATAACGTATAGAAAAGTCCTAGTCGCTGAGTCTGTAATGGGATTTATTCCAAAGACTTTGTACGGGGTATGGCTGGTAGACATGCAAAAGTTCTACAAGGCTATGCTTCAGTACGTTTTCGGCGAGTCTTTGAAGGAGTTTCAAATGAACTTAATAGATTATAAAGTACTATGATTTCATTTGAACAGAAAAGTAAGCTCTCAGACAGAGAGCGGATTCTCGGTGATAAATATCATAGGGACGGGATAGGAATCGGAGATAAGATAAGACTGGCGGGAGCTGGTCTTAGCACTGCCAGTGGATTGATGGGATCTTACAAAGGTGCTCTCGGACTAAGAGGAACTCAGGGTGACTACAATGATGCTGGAATCCCGAAAGCAAAGCCTCTTGCTGATCACATGGTTAACTCCGACTTTGCATCTGATCTAGGTAGGACTGCTGCTAGCTCATACATACTTGGAAGTACTATCAGGAATCGAATGAGGATTCAAGATAGGGAGTTCAGAGAGGGACTTTCCAGTAAAGATGGAGATAGATTAAGAGCTATAGAGAAGGAGAACTTTGCAAGGAATTCCGTTAAGGCTATAATGCTTGGAGCATCTGCTAACTTAGGTCTTCACCTATCGAATCAGATAGCTAAAAATAATTATAAAAAGGCTGTTCTGTCTGGAGAAGGATCTTCCAATGCAAACCGTAAGCAAGGTCTATCAAACACCGCTGCCCTTCTTCTGGGGTTAGGTGGAGGATTAGCTGCTGGAGCCGGAGCTATTTATGCATACGATAGGCACAATAAGATCAAGGATGAAAGGTATCTAAAGGAAGCTCTAAGCAGAGAAAAGAGTAATGGTAGGAGGGATTCAGGACGGAAATCCCTATGAAATAAGAAATATAGATTATGGGTTTTTTGTTTAAAAGTAGAGTAGAAAAGGATCCCTATGCACCTCAATATAAAAATAAGAGAATAAAGGGTCTTAGACGCGCAGGAATAGGTGCCGGTGCTATTATTGGAGGTATCGTTGCGAACTCCAACGGAAAAAGTAAAGCCGGACAACTCTGGGGAGCTGCCTCTGGGGCTGCATTCGGTGGAGCGTTAGGTCATTTAGCAGGAAAGTACGGAGATAAAGTCTTCAAGGAGAATGCTAAAGATAAGATAGATGAATACAAGTATAATTATGAAGGTGGACCTCAGGGAACCATGTCACGAAGGGAAGCTAGGCTTCTTGGTATGGGTGCCGGAGCTGCTGCTGGAGCTGCACTCCTTCATAATCACCTAAAGAATGGCAAGTGGAAGACCTACGGAAAATGGGGAGGACTTGCTCTTGGCGGTGCGGCACTTGGAACGGCCTTTGCTGGAGGAAAAATTGGTACGATTATGCATAGATCATATAGAAGAAATATGGACGATAGGTATCAACACGAGGACAGGCTAAGAAAGGATGCCGAAAGAAAAGCCAGAGAACGTGAGAGAATGGAAAGATATCAACAAGGAGTATAAATTTACATAACGTTATGTCATATTACACTTATATTCCGGAAACTAGATCGTTTTCGGACCACGAGCTTACGGAAGCTGAGAAGAGAGCTCGGAGAAAGAAAAGACTGAAGAGAGCTGCACTTGCTGCGGCTGGAGTAGGTCTAGCTGGCGGTGCATATCTTACGCTAGCTAAGCACAAAGATAAAGCTACTGGTAAGGAGATTGCTATGGGCAGACACCTATACAGACTAGCAAATAACTCTAAGATTGCAAAGAGTTTGGGAAATCTATTCAAGAAAAAGGCTGAGAAAGTAGCAGCTAAAAAGTAAGTAGAAAGTAAAATAACCTAATTAAATAAGAAAATAAATATCATGGAATATAGATTTGATCCGTATACGAGAAGTTTTTCTGCTGTTTACCCTGAATATGATGAGTACGATGCATATAACGCATACTACTCTGCTGCCGATGAGGAGGAGGCTGCACGTAAGGCCAGGAATCGCAGGAGACTGAGAAACCTTGCCATTGGTGCAGGCGCTGCTGCTGCTCTTACTGGAGGTGGTCTTCTTTATCTGAGACATAAAGGACACGGAAGTATTGGTAAAGGATGGGGAAAATTGAAGTATGGAATTTCCAATAAGTTGTCCGGAGGAAAGCTAGAAGAGTATCGTAAGGATGCTAGAAAGCAGAAGCAGAACTTCGAGAGACTTGCAGGAAGCATATCGAAGCAGAGGAACAGGCAGAGAGCCAAAGCTGCCGCAGCCGCTGCTAGAGCAGTAGAGATTGCTAACAACATGGGATCTGGAATATAATCTTAGGTTAGTAACAATGAATATAGGAGATTTATTTCTCCTATATTTACTTAATTATTTTATTTATATGGACAGCTCACTGAGGAATAACAATAGGGGGGGGG